>JAEEGI010005584.1_pt1 | contig 28927 bp, 29 predicted proteins | sample 8958751 | NCBI WGS metagenome assembly JAEEGI01 (sample SAMN16246545, study PRJNA631951) | gut metagenome | biome: gut microbiome; feature: rumen; material: KS-attached | host: Bos | place: Iran: Karaj | collected 2018-10 | reverse complement strand
GCTGTAGCTCAGATGGTAGAGCAAAGGACTGAAAATCCTTGTGTCGGCAGTTCGATTCTTCCCAGCACCACTAAAATAGCCCGCAGGATGTCCTGCGGGCTATTTTTTGTGGTGCAAGCACCTCCGTTACGGCTTAGGGCTCATAGATCACTTTGGGATGCACAGACAATTCCGGAAAAGGACAAGAATTCTATCATGCGGACAAATCTCACGAAAAATGAAGCGTTTCGGCTTAATTTTGATACTCTTGGCATACTGCACGAACGGAAAAATTTATATTTTTGCAATAAATAGCAATTCAATTATGGAGAAGCCTCAGAGCAAACTACAGTATCTATCGCCGGAATGCGCTGTTTTCGAACTCGTGCAAGAAAACATCATGGTGCAAACCTCATATCATTACCAGCCCGGCTGGGACGACTGATCCCTTCTTGATCTACTTTTCCAGCTGTTTCCGGATCTTGTAGTAGGTAGTACGGGATCCGAAGCCGGAGTCGACGATGACTTCGCCGATCGGCATGTCCGGATGCGCCACCTGCATTTGGGCGGCGTGCGCCAGACGCCTGGATCTCCTACGCGCTCCCCCGCTCCGGCAAGGACATCACCGTCACGTCGTGGCTCGACGGCCGGACGACGCAGCGCATCCTGAAATGGAACGGCCACGGCTTCAGTTTCTGAGCCGCAGCCATCGGCAATTAAGACCCCGCAGGATCCCTGCGGGGTCTTTTATTTCTATGGGCCGGATTCAGCCATTGGGCGATTTTACGAAATTCGTATACAAATTTTATGTTTTTCGTAAAATTGGCATTATCTTTGTCTGAGCGTATGGCGCAAAAACATACATTATGAAAAAATCAACACTAAAGAGCATCAAGGGACTCTCTGTCGCAACCCTCGTCGTCGGAGGTCTGGCATTTGTCGTTATTTGTTGCGAGATGATCAACACGATAAGGGGGAAAAGCCTTATTCCCCTGACCTGGAATCCGGACATAAAGGGCTGGCAGATCTTTATCTTTCTGTCCCGTTTCGTCTTCAGCGCGGTCCTATTCATCCAGTGCTGCATCTTCCTCTTCCGGACCAACCGGGGGCTGGCGAATGGCGAGATCTTCCCGAAATCGAACATTTCCCTCATCCGTCGGGCGGCCTTGGTGGCGACCCTCTTCGCCTTCGCAGACAGCAATTACGGCGCCGCCGTGAAAGGTCTGTCCGTATTACGTCTGGATTCCGGCACCCTCCTGGCCCCGCTCGTGATCCTTCTCTTTGCAGGGCTCTATAAGGTGGCGTACCTCGCGGCAGAAGACAGCAAACTGGCGATATGATTACGGTCAACCTCGACAAAATGCTCTGGGAGCGGCACATGAAGCTCTCTGAGCTGTCCGACAGGATCGGCATCTCGATGACCAACCTGTCCCTGCTGAAGACTGGGAAAGGCCGGGCCATCCGCTTCACCACGCTCAACAAGATCTGCCGGGTGCTGGAATGCGTCCCCGGTGACATCCTGGACTATCAACCTGACCCGGAAGGGACTGAAATGGAGGAAGACATCTATGCGGAAGATTAGGCTGCTTGTCGCCCTTGTCCTGTTCCCCGCCCTGCTGGCGGCGCAGGAGCGCTTCACCGTGAAAGGGCGCATCGTCAACGAGCGCGGCGAGGGCATCGAATACGTCCAGCTCGGCGTGCCCTGGCTGCAGATCGGATCCATCTCCGGCCCTGACGGCCGCTTTGAGATCAAAGTCCCCTGCGATACGCTGGTATTCTTCCACGTATCCTATCAGCAGGGCTATTACCCGGTTACGGGTCCCGCCGACGACGTGGTCGTCGTCCTCCGGGAGCAGGAACTGCCGCCCGCCGTATCCATTGGCGGGAATGCGAAAGAGAAGTACATGTTGCGTCCCGGAACGATGATTCTCAAGGACACCGGGGTCATCTCTACATCCGTGAGCGGAGAGCACCCGACGTGGCGGGAGGTGGGATCCATCGCCAGGACCTCCAAGCCCTTCCTCGTGCAGGATATCCTGCTCACCGTGCACAGCAACCATATCCCCGGCTGCGTCGCGTCGATCAACATCTACCGGATCGAGGGCAAGAAAGAATCATTTGTCAATGTACTCCGCCACCCCATCTACTTTGAGGTCGCCGAGTCGGACAAACCGTTGTATCTCGACATCCAGCCGACCTGGCCCCTCCTGCTGGAACCCGGGAAATACTTTGTCGCCTTCCAGATCGTAGAATACGACAAGACGGTGCCGCAAACCCGGGAAATGAGCATTGAATTCAATATCTATCTGAAAAACAGCTACCTACGGGAAACCGTACTTGGCAAAATGGAAAACTTCCCCGTCAACATCGGCATAGCGGTAAAAGGCCTGGAATATCAATAATAAACGTACCGCAAGACCCGATGACAAAAAAGACCCCGCAGAATCCCTGCGGGGTCATTCTTTTGCGGAGCCACGGCTCCGGTTATTCGTAAATAATTGACATAGTTGACAATTAGATGATTTGTTCATTATTCGGCCCCTTTGCAATCCTCATTTCTTGGGATTGACCGGGGCCCAATTAAGGAATACCTTTGCGCCCGTTTTAGTTGGCAGTGTATTTTACATGAAATCCAAATTCTTATTGATCCCGGCATTGCTGCTTAGCTTCAATGCCTTCGCCCAGAGCGCCGGAGGGCGCATCTCGGGCATCGTCGCGGACGAAGCGGAAGACACCCCGCTGCGCGGTGCGACCATCGTCGTGAAAGAGCTTCAGAAAGGTGAGGTCGCGGATATCAACGGCAAATTCTCCTTTACCGACCTGCCGGAGGCGACCTACACGCTCAGCATCGAATACATAGGCTACCTGACGCAGGAGAAGACCGTCCGCGTGGAACGGGGCAAAACCAGCACCGTCAGCGTCTACCTGAAAGAAGAGCCCCTGTCCCTGGAATTCGCCACGGTCACGGCCAAGAGCGAGGCCCGCATGGTCCGCGAACAGGCCATGCCCGTGTCCGTGATCAGCATGAAGCAGCTGCAGGGCACGGTGAGCGACATCCAGGGCATCCTGGCCAAGACGGTGGGTGTGACCATCCGCTCCACCGGCGGCGTGGGCAGCGCCTCGCGCCTGTCCGTGCGCGGCCTGGAGGGCAAGCGCATCGGATTCTTCATCGACGAGGCGCCCCTGAACGACCAGTCGGACTTCCTGGATCTCAACGACATCCCGGTCGACATGATCGACCGGATCGAGATCTACAAGGGCGTCGTCCCGGCCAAGTTCGGCGGCTCTTCGATGGGCGGTGCCGTCAATATCGTCCTGAAAGAATATCCGGACCACTATGCGGACCTCAGCTATACGCGTGAATCCTTCAACGTCAACAAGGGACAGGCGGTCTTTAAACGCAACATCCGGGGTTCCGGCCTGGTCCTGGGCATCGGCGGCGGCTACACCCACGCCGGCAACAATTACACGATGGAGTCGCCCTATGTGAAAGGGCTGCAGATCCGGCGCGAACACGACAACTTCCAGAAGCTCCTGCTCGGCGGAAGCCTGAAGGCCAAGAAATGGTGGTTCGACGAGGTCGAATTCGAACCTGCCTACGTCCAGACCTACCGCCAGATCCAGGGCATCGAGACGGACATCCGCCAGGCGCACACGAGATCCCGCGCGATCCTCCTGTCCAACAAGCTGGAGAAGGACGATTTCTTCCTCGCGGGCCTGGACATGGACATGTCCACGGCCGTCGCCTACACGGAGTACAGCCTGGTCGACACGGCCCGCTTCTGGTATGACTGGAACGGCAAGGCCTACCCCACCCCTTCCCCGTACGGCGGCGAGCTGGGCAACCGCTTCCCGACGGAGTCCTTCAACCGGAAATGGACGCTTCTCAACAAGCTGAACCTGGAATACCTGATCTCCAAGAACCACTCCGTGAGCCTGAACTCCGTGTTCAGCATGGCCGACGGGCATCCCAAGGATGACCTCAAGGAAAAGACCCTGGGCAAGAAGATCGACTTCGACACCCGGATGCGGAGCTGGGTCGCGGGCCTCGCCTACGATTTCCATTCGTCGGACGACCGCTTCCTCAATTCCATCACGGGACGCTACTACTGGTACAGGACCCATACTTTCTATCAGAACATCTATGTCAACATGCCGCCGGAGGAGATCACGGTCAACAAGTCCAGCGTCGGTTTCAGCGACGCCATGCGCTACCGCATCACACCGGCCTTCATGGCCAAGCTCTCCGGCGGCTACGACGTCCGCATTCCGGCGGAAAACGAGCTGTTGGGCGACGGCTACAGCATCATCCCTTCGGAGAAGCTGCTGCCGGAGCGGAACCTCAGCGTCAACGCCAGCCTGCTCTACGACGTGGCCGGCACCCATCCCAGCAACCTGCAGGTCGAGCTGGGCGGCTACTACATGTACCTGCAGGACATGATCCGCTACGCGAAGGGCCTGCTGGGCGCGCAGTACCAGAACTTCGGCGAGATGCGCACCCTGGGCGCCGAGCTGGAGGTCAAGGCCGACGTCTTCCCGTTCCTGTATCTCTACGGCAACGTCAACTACCAGGACCTGCGCGACGTGCGGGAGCATGAGGAAGGAAGCACCCTGCCCAACCCCACCAAGGGCAAGCGCATGCCCAACATCCCGTATTTCATGGCAAACGCCGGCCTGGAATTCCACCGGGAGAACCTCTTCGGCGGCCGGGACCAGAACACCCGCCTGTTCGCCGACATGGCCTTCGTGGAAGAATATTTCTATGACTTCGAATTCACGGGCAACACCAAGCGGCGCATCCCCCGGAGCCTGACCTTCGACCTGGGTTTCGAGCACAGCTTCATGAACCAGCGGTTGTTCATCTCGGGCAAGATCAAGAACCTGACGGACGCCCGGGTCCTGTCCGAATTCAACCAGCCGCTGCCGGGCAGGAGCTTCGCCGTCAAGCTGCGCTACATTTTCAGATAACAACCAATTACTAAAATACTTACAAAGATGAAAAGAAATTCCATTCTGCTTCTTGTCGCGGCAGGTGCGGTGGCTCTTCTGAGCGCATCCTGCGAGAAAAACGAGAAACCTGTCGAAGAGAAACTGCTCGGCGGCGAAGGAAATATCCTGCTCGAGACGACGGTCAAGAACGCCGACGGCGCCACCGGCCAGTCCTACATCCAGCAGGTGCCGGCCATCGGCGGCACCGTCAACATGACGGAGGGCATCCAGGTCGGCTTCTCCTCCACCCTCTCCTTCATGGGCAACAACGTCTTCGTCTTCCCGGCGTTCGGCTCGGACAGCCAGCAGGTCATCAGCAAATATGAGCATACGGCCAAGGGGCTGAAGGAGACCGGTGAGATGCAGATCGTCCCCAATTCCTATCCGGTCAACCTGAGCGCGATCTCCCCGACCAAGGCCTACATCCCGATGTACAACCTGGGCAAGGTGATGGTGATCAACCCGCAGACGATGGAACAGACCGGCGAGATCGACCTGACGCCGTATGCCCACACGGACAACAGCGCGGATCCCGCTTCCGGTATCGTGATCGGCAACTACTATTATCTGACGCTGGACCAGATCAACTCCAGCTGGATGCCCTATGACGACTACCGCCAGGTGGACGTCGTGGTCATCGACACCGCCACCGACCGCGTCGTGAAGCTCATCTCCGAGAAGGCCAGCGGCCTCTGCTTCCCGACCCGTCCGTTCCTGCCGGGCATGATCTTCACCAACGAGAAGAACGAGCTCTACGTGGCCTGTACGGGCTACTTCGGCTACAATCCCATGCACCTGGCGAACGGTTTCGCCGTCATCGACACTGCTACCAACGAATTCGTGCCCGAGAAGAGCTGGGACATCAGCGGCACGCCCATCGAGGGCTGCGAATACAAGTCCGCCAGCATCTACAATTGCCAGTATCTCGGCGGCGGCAAGGCGGTCGCATACGTCGGCATCATCGAGCTGATGGGCGACAATCCCTACACCGCCCGCAACTCGATGGCCGTGTCGATCGACCTGGACAAGCGCACGATCAAGAAGATCGAGGGCGTCCCGTATTCCGACGGCCACAGCGTGGCCATCGAATACCACGGCGGCGTGGTGTATTTCTCATCTTTCGGTGTGGATAAGGCAGGCATCTTTGCTTACGATCCGGCGACCGGCGCCGTGACCCAGCCCGTCTCGCTAAACGGAAACGTGAATTACATCCATTTCTTCGAATAGAAAGCCTTTCCTGAATTCTTATGGCCGATGGCTCCCCTCACCGGGAGTCATCGGCTTTTAAGTGTTTCTGCCAGGGCGTCGCGAAGCTGGATGGCGGAAAGCCGGATGTCGTACTGCTCCATGGCTTGGGCGTGCTTCAATCCCATCTCCCAGCGCTCCTGGGGGTGATCCAACCAGTAATCGATGCGTTGGGCCAGCGCCTTGGGCTCCTGTGCCGGGAACGTGCAGCGGCTGTCCTGGGCGAACTGGGATGTTCCGCTGTAGGGGCTCACGGCGATGACGGGGCAGGCGCCCTGCTGCATGGCTTCCATGATGGAGAGCCCTTCCACTTCGATGGGAGCACAATGGGGGCAGAGGTCGGCCTTGGCGGCCAGTTGCCGGAGTTCTTCCCGGTTGTTGAAAGTGAAGACGGGTTCGTAACCGAACACTCCCTGCGCGAACATTTTTTTCGCCTTTTTCCGGTAGCGCTTGTTCTGGGGGCCGTTGCCTGCGAAGTGGAGCCGGATGCGCCCGGCGTATTTGCTGTAGCGCATGGCCTCCATCAGTGTGGGCTGGTCCTTCTCGTGGGAAAGACGGCCGACATACAGGACCTCGAAGGGACGCTCCGGGGCCAGATAGTCCTCCGGAGGGAGCTGAGGCCGGGTGCAGGCGTCCGGAACGATGCCGTTGGAGATGACGGAGAGCCGGGATTTGAAATGATACCGGCGCAGGCGGTCCATCACCATCTGCGTGGGGCACTGAATGTAGTCACACGCATTATAGATATGCTTCCGCCAGGCCTTGAAGAGGGTCCGGTTAAGCCACTTCCAGTTGCGGAGCGGTCCGATGCCCAGCGAGTAGATCAGATTCTCGGGGAACATATGGAAGGTCGCGGTGATGGGTTTGCCCAGTTTTTTTGCCACCTTGATGGTCTTCCACTGCAGGACGAAAGTCTCCTCCAGGTGGACCACGTCGGCCCAACGGACCGCTTTCTCGATCATCTTCATGTCGCCGGAGGCGTAGGAGAAGCCGCTGGACTCGATGATGGGCTGGAAAAACGGGAATATATACTCCTCCAGGGGAAAGTCAGGCTGGGGACCGTCAGGGTCCGGGTTGGGCCCCGCCAGGATACGGACATCTTCTCCAATCTGCTTCAATGCAGCGACGGTACGGCGGGCAGAAGCAGAGATGCCGTTTCCGGGTATATAGAAATTATTAATTACAAACAGTATTTTCATTGCGGGCGCAAAGATACCGATTTCTGCCCGGACTGACAAGTTGTTCCCAGTCCAGACATCCGTTCCCGTGGGAATCGATGTCACTTTTTTTAAAAGAGGCTTGCAGGTGTTCTGAATTATCATTATTTTCGTTTGAACAATTCTTATTCAAATGAAAAATTTATACCTTCCAGCTGCTCTGCTGGCGCTTTCAGCCCTCGCGGGTTGTGAGAAAGAGCAACAATCATCCGCCGCTCCGGACCCCGGGAGGCCGTTTGTCATCCATGTCGTCAACAACAATGAAGGGACGCGTGGCACGGAGATTTCCTCCGTCAGTTCCTTCAAGATGGTCGGTGTACAGGGTGCTTCCAACAACTGGATGGACAATTTCCTGTTCACCAAATCCGGAAACGACTGGGTAGCAACGAGTCACGAGGACCTGCGCTGGCCCGGCGGCACGGACAAGCATACCTTCTATGCGACCAGTGACAACACGGACTCCGCTCCGGCCATCGAAAACGGAAAGTTCGAGTACACCGTCCCCACCGACATCAGCCAGCAGAAAGACCTGCTGGTCGCGCTGAGCAAAGACAACGAAGACGGCACGCCGGTGTCCCTGCTCTTCAAGCACGCTCTCTCCTCGGTCAAGTTCAAGATCGGATTCGACAAGGACGCGCGCGGCGGCGAGAACGATCTTCATATCCACGTGACGAAGATCACGCTGCATCATATCGCCACCAAGGGCGTCTTCGACTTCGCGAACTACGAGACGAACCCCTGGACCGTCGACCCGGATGATGCCGGATATACGGATATCGTCGTCAAGTTGAAGAATCCCGTGGATTTCAAACCTTCTGCCGTGAACGAATTCCTCACGCTGGACGAAAACATAGACGGCGAGATCTATGTGATACCGCACAAACCGACGCCTTGGTACACGGACGGCACGGTTGGACATCCGCTGAACGACAGCTACATCGGCGTCACCTGCCAGGTCGTCGAATACAGGACCCGGGACACGCCGACCTATTATGACCTGGCCTGCCTCGATGAGGATTCCGACGAGGATGACTATGCAGAAGCGCTGGACATGTACATCAACTTCTATGAAGGACTTGCTTCGACGGAGAATGACGACTGGCTCAACGACAAGGTGGTCGGCGTGATCGTCCCGACGAACGGAGACTGGGTAGGCAATGTCGTCCTTGAAAGCATCCTGAACCACAGGAACGAGGAAGCTGCCGTCAACGGCACCGAGGATAATGTCGAAGAGATCTTCATCCCGCTGGAAATGACCAACGGCTTCGGTTTCAACAAGACGAACGCCATCAATGTCAGAATGGACAGAATGAAGTACGCCAACGGAAGAGACTTCTATGCTCCGTTCATCCCCATCATCATTCCTGTTGACTAACCCTTAATGACAGACCTGATCATGAAAGCTGAATACATCAAACCCGAAACCCTGACCGTCGAGATTGAACTGGAAAACGGCGCCATCATCTGCGCGTCCGGCGACTCCATTTTTGAGAATCCGGGCGTCGCCGGCCGGTTTTTCGAAGAAGACTAGCCCGGACGGCACCGGTCATTACGAAAAAGTCCCGGACCTCCGGGACTTTTTTCATTCCAGTTCTTCCTCTCCTTCGGGATGGACAAAGATTGCGAGGCCAAGGATGCCGACGCACATGATCGTTTCCACAACACTGAATCTGTTCCCGTCCTGAACGGATTCGTTGGAGCGGACGTTGTAGCAGATCCCTTCGACGTTGATGTAGAATTCCTTGAAATAGCGTTTCTCTTCAATGGTCGTCGTGTAACGTTCCATGAACTCCGACGTGTTGGTGGTCGTCGTGGTCCGCTCATAGACGAGAATCGTCCCATCCATGCCGTCGGAGATTTCCCGGTTGGGCGCGCCGAATTCCAGGACGATTTCGGCGTGTGTCCGGCCGGTCCACTGTTCCTGCAGGGAGGGTTCGACGGGGACATGATGGGGAGTAGCACAGGAAACAGCTGACAGAAGGGCGATCAGCAGGAAGAAGAAAGACCTTTTCATAGCGCATTGTTTTTTCAAGGTCTTCTTCACAAATAGCGCGCCACAGTCCGTTCAGCTCCTCGTTGCGCCTTACGGGCGGGTCTCCTCGTCGAAGATCCGCTCGAAGTGCGCGCGGAGCGCCGCCTGGTCGCGGATGATGGCGCGCAGCGCCTCCAGCCGGGCGGCATTCGGAGATTCGGGGATCCAGAGCTTCAGATAGCCCTGGTCCCCGTATTTTTCGTGCATGTGCTCCAGCGTCCGCTCCCAGTGTCCTTCGCGGGGCAGTTCCGGATAGTGCGACAGGCCGAACTGGACGGTGCGGCGGATGATCGTGACCGGATCGATGAGCCGGTCGGCCTCTGCCACGATGCGTCCGTAGATGCTGCGCGGGGCATGGTCGGACGAGGCGCGGTGGTCTTCGGCCGCCTGCGCGACCGTTTCGATCTCGTCGGCCGTGAACCAGCGGCGCAGCTCCTGCATCCCGCGGATGATGCGGCCGCTCTCCAGATGGTGCGTCTTGCGGTCCACGGCGAGCCCCAGGTCGTGGCAGGCCGCCGCGGCATAGACGAGATTGCGGTCGACGGGATAATAGGCGGCCAGGTCCAGCGCGCGGGCCACGACCTGGCGGGCGTGGTCCTGCTGATGGGCCTTGTCGAAGGCGGCGTAGCGCGGGACGATCTCCGACTCCACGAAGCGCGCGAGCGAGTCGTGGACGCCGAGGAGTTCCGCCGCCAGCAGCGGCAGCAGCCCCTCGTCGGCAGGCAGCCAGCGCACCGAATGCAGGTCGGCATAGCCGAGCCAGCGGGCGGCTTCGTGTTCGTTGAGATGGAGCGCCTGCTGCTTCAGGCGGCACAGGAAGCAGTGCATCGTGAGGTGGAATTCCGGATAATCCCATTCGACCGTCTGCAGCAGCTGGCCGACGGCGATGTCGGCGGACAACTCCTCGCGGATTTCGCGCAGGAGCGCTTCGGCCGGGGTCTCCCCCGCCTCCATTTTGCCGCCCGGGAACTCCCACCAGTCCTTGTATTCGCCATACCCGCGCTGGGTGGCGAAAATCTTGTCGCCCTCCCGGATGACGGCGGCGACGACTTCTATGCTTTTTGCCATTGTGTAATCAGACGGCGGGCGATGGAGCCCGGTTTGGGCAGGGGCGGCAGCGCGTCCCTGCGGAACCAGCGGGCGTCGGCGATCTCAGACTCCTGGATGCGGATCTCCCCGCTCTTGTATTCGGCATAATACGCGACCATCAGCTGGTCGGGGAACGGCCAGCTCTGGCTGCCCACGTAGCGGATGTTCTGCACCTCCAGGCCGGTCTCTTCGCGCACTTCGCGGCGCAGGGCCTGCTCGAGCGTCTCGCCGGCCTCGACAAATCCCGCCAGGCAGGCGTAGATCCCCTGCGTGTCGCGCGCGTTGCGCAGCAGCAGGAGCTCCTCGCCGCGGGAGATGAGCGTGATGATGCAGGGCTCGATGCGCGGATAGTGCAGGCGGCCGCACGCGGGGCAGACCTGCGCGTTCTCCGATTCATGGAAGACGAGCGGATGCCCGCAATAAGGACAGAAGCGCGTGGCGGACAGCCAGCCGCAATAGCCCTTCATCCGGGCTGCGCGGGCGTTCTCCGCCTCGTCGTGCGTATAGAAATAGGACGGGAAAGGCTGGAAAGCATAGCCGGCCGGGGCCTGCGCGTCTGCCTGAAGCGCGACGCCGATGCAGCCGGTGACGGTGTCCTCGCAGATGCGGTCGATGTCAGATGCGCCGAAGGAGGCGACGGTCTCCGCTCCCGCGGCGTCCCCTCCTTCGTGGACCAGGATCTCCCGGCCGCGGAACAGATAAGTCTTCTTGCCTTCCCAGGAAGTTACTTGATCATTTAATGCCATTACACAAAATTAGCAAAATTATTCTATATTTGCAGCGAACTCATACTTCCACTTCGCACCCGATAACACGACGGATACCAAAAGAAAGGCCCCGGAGACACACTCCAGGGCCTTTCTTTTCCATTTTCGGGCCGGTTACTCCTTCGCGAGGCCCTTCCAGGCGCAGGCCGCAAGGGCCGCGCCGATGCAAGGTCCGACGAAGAAGACCCACACGCTGGCCAGGGCATCGCCGTCCGCGAAGAGGGCCGGGCCCAGGGAACGCGCGGGATTGACGGAAGTGCCGGTCAGGTTGATGCACACGAGATGCACCAGGATGAGAGTTAGACCGATCGCGAGGCCGGCCAGGTTGCCGGCGCCCTTCTTGGCATCGGTGCTGCCGAGGACGACAAGCACGAAGATGAAGGTGGCGATCGCCTCTACGAGGATGGCTCCGCCAGCGCCTCCGGCGTTGACGACGCCATTGCTGCCCAGGGCGCCGGTCAGGTCAGGCGCGGCGACGACCCGGGTGAGGAGGAGCAGCACGGCGCCGGCAAGGATGCCGCCGACGAACTGCCCGCACCAGTAGCCACAGGCATCCTTCCAGCCCATCCTGCCGGACAGGGCCACGGCGAGGGTGATGGCCGGATTGATGTGGCAACCGGAGATGGCTCCGATCGTGTAAGCCATCGCAATGACGGTAAGACCGAAGGCGACGGCGGTCCCGACGACACCGGCCGGGGTGTTGCAACCCAGGAACATGGCGGTGCCGCAACCGAGAAGCGTCAGCACGAAGGTGCCGATACATTCAGCAATGTACTTTTTCATCTGATAGAGGATTTTGTGGTTAGTTAACACGGCTAATTTAGAAATTTTCCCTGATTATTGTTAACTTTACCGAACCGAAAACTAAAAACCAGACTGATATGTACGACGCTTCACACGGACTTTATGTCGCCCACGGGCCCAACGGGCCCATCTCCATCGTAGGCAAGATGGCCAACCGGCACGGCCTCATCGCAGGCGCCACCGGCACCGGCAAGACGGTCACCCTGCAGGTGATCGCAGAGAGTTTCAGCCAGGCGGGCGTCCCCTGCTTCATGGCCGACATGAAGGGCGACCTGTCCGGCATCAGCCAGGCCGGCCGCCTGAGCGGCTTCATCGAGAAGCGCCTGCCGGAATTCGGTCTCGACACGCCCACGTTCGCGGGCTGCCCGACGCGTTTCTACGACGTTTTCGGCGAGCAGGGCCACCCCATGCGCACCACCATCTCCAACATGGGCCCGCAGCTGCTCAGCCGCCTGCTGGGCCTCAATGAGATCCAGTCCGGCGTGATGGACATCGTCTTCCGCGTGGCGGACGACCGCGGCCTGCTGCTCATCGACATGAAAGACCTGCGCGCGATGCTCTCCTATGTGTCCGAGCACGCCGAAGAATACACCCGCCAATACGGCAACGTCTCCCCCGCCAGCATCGGCGCCATCCAGCGCGCGCTGCTCTCCCTGGAGAACCAGGGCGCGGAGAAGTTCTTCGCCGAGCCGGCCTTCGACATCCAGGACCTCTTCGCCGTCGAGGACGGCAAGGGCGTGATGAGCGTGCTGGCGGCGGACAAGCTGATGCTCAACCCGAAGCTCTATTCGACCTTCCTGCTGTGGCTGCTCTCCGAGATCTACGCCACGATGCCTGAAGTCGGCGACCCGGAGCTGCCGAAGCTCGTGTTCTTCTTCGACGAGGCCCATACCCTCTTCACCGACACGGCGCCCGCCCTGGTCAGCAAGATCGAGCAGGTGGTCCGCCTGATCCGAAGCAAGGGCATCGGCGTCTACTTCATCACGCAGAGCCCCACCGACATCCCCGAGAGCGTCCTGGGCCAGCTGGGCAACCGCGTCCAGCACGCCCTGCGCGCCTTCACGCCCAAGGACCAGAAGGCCGTCAAGGCCGCTGCGGAGACCTTCCGCGCCAATCCTTCCTTCAAGACCGACGAGGCCATCATGTCCCTCGAGACCGGCGAGGCGCTGGTCAGCTTCCTCGACGCCAAGGGCGCCCCGGGCATCGTGGAGCGCGCCAAGATCCTCTTCCCGCTCAGCCAGATCGGCGCCATCACGCCCGGCCAGCGCCTGGATATCAACGCCGCTTCGCCCGTAGGCGGCAAATACGACCAGGTCATCGACCGCGAGTCTGCGTTCGAGGTGCTGCTCGCCGACGCGCAGAAGGCCGCCGAGGAGCAGGCGAAGCAGCAGGAGGAGATCGCGAAGCAGAAAGAGGAAGCGGCCCGGGAAGTCGCCGAAAAGAAATCCGCGTCCAAGTCCTCCAAGACCAAGAAGACCATCCTCGGCACCGTCGCCGCCGCTGCCGCTACGGCCGCCATCTCGAGCGTCTCGCGCAGCGCGGGCACGGCCGTCGCCAACGCCGTCACCGGCAAGAAATCCAAGAGCAAGAAGACCACCGCCGAGAAGGCCATCAACAGCGCCACGTCCAGCGCGCTCCGTTCCCTCACCCGCAGCATCCTCGGAAGCCTCATCAAATAATCCCGTAACCCTGTCATTCCGAGTGAAACGAAGAATCTTCTCCCTCCTGGCAATCAGCCTCCTGACCATCACTTCCTGCCACCGCAAGGCGCAGGAGACCGTTACTGAACCTGAAGTCATTCCCCCGCTGGGCTTCTTCGCCGACCGCTACGACGCCGACACCCTGACGGTGCGCGGCGGTGAGACCTTCAGCGGCCTGCTCAACCGCCTGGGCCTGGGCGCGGCCGACACCTACCGGATGGTGGAGCTGTGCGACACCGTCTTCGACGTGCGCAAGCTGCGCGCCGGCAATATGGTCCACGCCTATTATACTCCTGACAGCACGCATGCGCTCAGCTATGTCGTGTACATCCAGGACCGCATCCGCTCCACCGTCTTCCAGTGTGCCGATTCGCTCGCCGTCTGGCGGGTGGAAAAGCCCGTCGAGAAGCAGCGCCGCATCGCCGACGTCTCCATCACCAGCTCCCTCTGGAACAACATGATCGCAGCCGGCGCCTCCCCCGCCCTGATCATGGAGCTGGCCGACATCTACCAGTGGAGTGTCAATTTCTTCGCCCTTCAGAAGAACGACCGCTTCCGGATCATCTACACCCAGTCGGTCTGCGAAGGCGAGGTCGTGTCCATCGACACGGTCCATTTCAGCCTCTTCACGCCCGCTTCCGGCCGTGAGGTCGCCGCGGTCCGCTACCAGATCGGAGACGCTAAGCGCGGCACGTACTGGGGCAAGGGCGGCGAGAGCCTCAAGCGCATGTTCCTCAAGGCTCCGCTCAAATACAACCGCATCAGCAGCGGCTTCTCCTATGCCCGCAAACACCCTGTGACCGGCAAGGTCAAGGCGCACACCGCCGTGGACTATGCCGCGCCGACGGGCACGCCGGTCCACGCCATCGGCGACGGCACGGTGATGCGCATCGGCTGGGACGCCGGTGGCGGCGGCAACCGCATCCGCCTCAAGCACGCGCAGGGCTACGAAACCAGCTACATGCACCTGTCCCGCTACGCCCCCGGCCTCAAGGTCGGCTCGCGCGTCTCGCAGGGCCAGCTGATCGGCTATGTCGGCGCCACCGGCACGGCCACGGGCCCGCACCTCGACTTCCGCGTGTTCCAGAATGGCAAGGCCATCGACCCGCTGTCGCTCAACTCCCCTGCCTCCGAGCCGCTCGACAAGAAGTATCTGGACGAATTCAACGCCCTGTACGACAAGTATATCGCCGAGCTGAATGGAGATTAAGCCCGTCGCATACTTCCGCGCGCCGCTCTCCGAGAAATTCGGCCTGCCGCGCCAGGCAGGCGTGGCGGCCTCGCTGCGCGGGACCATTGTCCTGGAGCCCGAATACCGCCATCCCGACGCGCTGCGCGGCCTGGAGGACTTCGACTATCTGTGGCTCATCTGGGAATTCCATCTCAACCGGGAGACGTCCGGCGACAGCCTGACCGTCCGGCCGCCCCGGCTGGGCGGCAACGAGCGCGTGGGCGTGTTCGCCTCGCGCGCGCCCTACCGCCCCAACCGCCTGGGCCTGAGCTCGGTCCGCATCGAGTCCGTCGACGCCGCTGCGGGCGAGATCCGCGTCCTGGGCGCCGACCTGGCCGACGGCACGCCCATCTACGACATCAAGCCCTACGTGGCCTACGCCGACAGCCATGCGCGCGCCCGCAGCGGCTTCGTGGACGGCCACGAATGGAAGCCCCTGCAGGTCCATCTGCCCAAGGAATTCTTCCCCTACTTCTCGCCGGACAATATCGACGGCCTCTTCGAGATCCTCTCGCAGGATCCCCGGCCGCAGTATCAGGACGACCCGCAACGAATATACGGCCTCCTGTTCGAAGGCCGTAATATCAAATTCCGTGTCGAAGACGGCGTGCTTACCGTCGTCGCCGTCGAGCAGACGACGTAAGCGTCCGCCCTACCAGTTCTTGCGGTCGAAAGTCCACTGCGGGAAGAAAGCCTTCCCGTAGGCGTCGTTCATGAAGAGCGCGGAGTCGGAGATCATCCCCTTCAGCTGCCAGTTCAGCCACATCCGGGCCACGACGGCGTATGCGCCGGCGTTCTTCTCGTAATAGGTGCCGTGGTGGCCGTCCAGCGTGGAAATCTTGACCACGGGGATGCAGTCCGCTATGAGGGCCCAGTCGCCGTTGGCGTTGGGATAGGCCGCGTCGGCCTCGCCGCCGTTGAGATACAGCATCGGGGCGTGCAGGTTGGCGAGCGCCTTCTTGGTGGCGCCGGCCATCGACATCTCGCCGATGCCCGAGTTGAACATCATGCAGGTTTTGATGCGCGGGTCGTGCGCGACGACCAGCACCTGGGCGCCGCCGCAGGACTGTCCCATCGCCGCGACCTTCTCCAGGTCGATCAGGTGGTAGTATTCGCTCGCCTCGTCGGCGTCCTGCTGCGTGAGCCAGTCGAGGGCTTCCAGCATCTGGCGGGCGTAGGTCGCCATCGCCGGCTGCTGCACGGTCAGGGTCAGTTTCTTGTTCTTTTTCTTCTTGGCAGCGGCAGAGGCGGCCTTCTGGGCGGCTTCGCGCTCAGCGTCAATCACCGCCTGCTCCTCCGCGGTATACGGCGTCAGGCGCTCTCCGTTTCCCATGATGGCCACTTCCTTGGTCTCGGGATACCAGCCGCGGACGACACCCTTCCACTGGGCGTAGAAGGCCTCGTCCGGCATCTCCATATAAGGGCCGATCGCCAGGACGATGTAGCCATAGGAAGCGACCTCGCTGAGGAGGCGGCTCATCTCGAGGCTGTTGTTGGCGCAGGCGCCGTTGGCATAGAGCAGCACGGGAATCTTGCCGTTCTCGGCCACATAGCCCTTGAGGTTCTCGGGCCGGTAGACCATGTGGGTCGGGAGGCTCTTGTCGCCGATGGCGACGGCCTTGTAGGGGCCGGTGCCACCGCCTTCGATGACTTGGGAATGCTCCGTCTGCGCGAAGCAGCAGGCGCCGGCGGCGAGGGCCACGGCGAGTGCAAGGAATTTCTTGACGTTCATGTTATCAATCAGTTAGTTGGTTTGGTTGCTATTCAGCGAGGACCTTGAACCCCAGGTACAGCGCGTCCACGAGGTCGCGGCTGCTGTAGGCCTCGGCCGTGCATTTCGCGGTCAGCGCATCCCCGGCATAGCCGTGGATCCAGACCGCGAGCGCGGCGGCCTCGAGGGTCGTGTAGCCGCGGGCGAGCAGACCGCCCAGCAGGCCGGTCAGCACGTCGCCGCTGCCGCCCTTGGCCATGCCCGGATTGCCGGTGGTGTTGACGTATTTCTCGCCGGAAGGCGTGTAGATCCGGGTGTGGAAGCCTTTGGACACGAGCACACAGCCGGTCCGGCGGCAGAGCTCGAACACGGCGGCGTCTTTCGCCTCGGGGCTGTCCCAGGACACGAGACGCATCAGTTCGCCGTCGTGGGGCGTCATCACGGAACCGGCCGGAATCTCGTCCAGCAGCTTGGGATTGAGGGACATCAACCCGAGCGCATCGGCATCCAGCACCATCGGGATGTCCTCTTCCTGCGCCTTGGCGAGCAGTTTGCCGAAGGCCTTCGCGGTCGTCTCCGCGAGGCTCAGGCCGGGACCCACGGCGATGGCGTCGAAACGCCTCAGACCCTCCGGAATGCGGCTGAAGCACGCTTCCGGATCGAGCGAGAGCATCGCGGACGGGAAGCAGCTGACGGCCGCCTGCACGGCATATGCCGTGGAATGCAGGGTCACGAGGCCGCAGCCGGAATGCAGCGCGGCGCCCGTGGCGAGCACGGCCGCGCCGGGCATGGTCTGGCAGCCGCTCACCAGGAGCAGATGCCCATACTCGCCTTTGTGGCTGTCGTCCAGGCGCGATTTGAGCAGCGGACGGAGGAATGCGGGATCGATGTTCGTCATGGTTCCTATGTTTTATCGGTTACTGGCAGGCAGTGATGTGGAAGCAGTGCTCCTTCTTCTCGTATTTGGCGAGGATACGTCCGGCGGCCTTCTCGTCCCGCAGGACTTCGGCCAGGACCTTGGTCAGCTCGAAAGGCTGCATGAACTCGTCGGTCTCCACGTCGCGGTGGTAGCGGGTGTAGGTGATGTCGAAGGTCGTGCCGTAGCAGTGCGCGGAGTTGTCGCTGGCGTTGGGGTTGCCGCTTTTGCGCAAGCGCGTGACGTCCTCCTCCGTGCGGAGCACCGAGGAGACGACGAGCTTGTAGAGCGGGAACTGCTTGCGGGCCAGCGAGTCGTGGAAGGCGCGCGCAATGTGGTTCAGCTCGCGGGCGGCGTTCGACGTGAGGTACGGCACCGAATAGCGCAGCTCGTCCAGGACGAGGAAATCGGAATCGAGAACCTGTGTCAGCTGGGCGGTGTTGATGTCGTCCCGCTTCTCCGGGATCTTCTTCAGGCCCACGGCTTTCGCCTTGTCGAGATGCGTCTCGTTGACGTCGTTGAAAATCTTGGCATACGGCATCCGCGGGGTGTAGTAGATGATCTCGCGGGCTTCGGCTTCGCCGAGTCCGTCCACGTCATCTTCCGCCTGCAACGTTTCCGGAACGTCCGGCTCCCCCACTTCTTCCTGCGGGATCTCCTTCGGCTCCGTCTGCTCCGTCCGGGCCTTCTTCTCCTTCGGCTCACGCTCCACTTTGCTGCAGCCGCCGCCCACCAGGAGTCCCAGCAGGAACCCCAGGATGAACGGCGTCAGCAGGATGATCAGGGCTTTCTCGCGCTTACTCATATTTCAGGACCGGCTGCCGGGCGGCGGTCGTCTCGTCGGGACGGCCGATCGGCGTGTTGTGGGGCGCTGCGTGCAGCATCTCCGGGTCGGCCTTGGCCTCCTCGGCGATCTTGCGCATCACGGCGATGAACGCATCCAGCGTCTCCAGCGACTCCGTCTCCGTGGGCTCGATCATGATGGCCTGGTGGAAGAGCAGCGGGAAATAGATGGTCGGCGCGTGGAAGCCGTAGTCGAGCAGGCGCTTGGCGACGTCGAGCGTCGACACGCCGTTCGGCTCCAGCAGGCCGTCGAAGACGAATTCGTGCTTGCACACCGTCGGGATGGGCAGCTTGTAGCAATCCTTGAGCGATTCCTTGATATAGTTGGCGCCCAGCGTGGCCAGTTTGCCGGCCATCTTGATGTTTTCGCGGCCGAGCATCAGGATGTAGGCGTAGGCCCGCAGGATGATGCCGAAATTGCCGTGGAAACCGCTCACGCGCGGGATATGCAGGAACGGCACGACCTTGTCGGACACGCCGACCGGGCCGCTGCCGGGACCGCCGCCGCCGTGGGGCGTCGAGAAGGTCTTGTGCAGATTGAGGTGCATGATGTCGAAGCCCATGTCGCCCGGCCGGACCATGCCCAGCAGCGGGTTCATGTTGGCGCCGTCGTAGTAGAGCAGGCCGCCGCAGGCGTGGACGAGCTCGGCGATCTCCTTGATGTCGCGCTCGAACAGGCCCAGGGTGTTGGGGTTCGTCATCATGATGCCGGCGATGTCCGGGCCGAGGAGCGGCTTGAGGTCCTCCACGTCCACGAGGCCGTTCTCCTTGGACTTCACGACCACGATGTCCAGGCCGCAGACGGCCGCGGAGGCCGGGTTGGTGCCGTGGGCGCTGTCGGGGACGATGACCTTGGTGCGGGCGGTGTCGCCGCGGCTCATGTGGTATTCGCGCATCAGCATCAGGCCGGTGAGCTCGCCGTGGGCGCCGGCGCAGGGCAGGAAGGTAAAATGTTTCATGCCCGTGATGGCGGCCAGGGCCTTGTCCATGCCCACGTAGATCGCGAGGGCGCCCTGCGTGGTGGTCTCCGGCTGGAGCGGGTGCAGGCCCAGGAATGCGGGCATGTTGGCGATTTCCTCGTTGATCTTGGGGTTGTATTTCATCGTGCAGGATCCGAGCGGATAGAAGCCCGTATCCACGCCGAAGTTCATCTGGGAAAGGTTCGTATAGTGGCGGACCACATCCACCTCGCTGACCTCCGGAAGGTCCAGTTTACTTTTTCTCCAGACAATGCTGCTCATTTCGGGAGGGCAGGCTGCTGTCGGCAAGGAATAACCGGTCCTTCCGGGTTTGGAGAGTTCGAAAATGAGTTTGTCGTAGTATTTCATATCGCAGCCCTCCTTAGATTGAATTGACGATTTCGACGATCCGGTCCAGCTCCTCGCGGGTGTGCTTCTCCGTGACGCAGAAGGTCACGTAGCCGTCCTCCGTCTGGAGGCCGGCGAAAAAGCCCGCGTCGAGCAGCGCCTGCTGCATCTTCTGGACATCGCAGCGCGGCTTGAGGCAGAATTCCTTCAGGAACTCGCCGTCGAAGACCTGCTCGAACCTGCCCGTGGCGAGCAGCCGGTCGTGCAGATAGTGCGCGCCCTCGTAGCAGAGCGCGTTGAGCTTGCGCATGCCCTCGGGGCCCATCAGGGACAGGTACACCGTGCACCAGAGCGCCATCAGCGACTCGTTGGAGCAGATGTTGGAAGTGGCCTTCTCGCGGCGGATGTGCTGCTCGCGCGCCTGCAGGGTCAGCACATAGCAGCGCTTGCCGGAGGCGTCGGTGGTCTGGCCGACGATGCGGCCCGGGAGCTTGCGCATCAGGGCCGCGGTGCAGGCCATGAAGCCCACATACGGGCCGCCGAAGCAGAGCGGAATGCCGAGCGACTGGCCGTCGCCCACGGCGATGTCGGCCCCCCACTCCGCCGGGCTCTTGACCACGGCGAGGGCGGACGGGTCGCAATACTCGACGAGCAGCGCGCCGGCCTGATGGACCAGGTCCGCCAGGCCGAGGTGGCTCTCGATGATGCCGAAGCGGTTGATGGACGGGACGATGACGCCCGCCAGGTCCAGCACGCCCTCGGCGACCTCCTCGGCCACCTTGTCCGTGACGACGACATTGATGCCGGCGTATTTGGCATAGGTGCGGATGGTGTCGATCACGTGCGGCAGGAGCCGCGCGGACACGATCACCGAGTTGCGCTTCTTGGTGCTGGCCACGCACATGCGCATCGCCTCGGCGGCGGCCGTCGGGCCGTCGTACATCGAAGCGTTGGAGCAGTCGAGGCCGGTCAGGCGGCAGATCATCGACTGCCACTCGAAGATATAGCGCAGCGTACCCTGCGAGATCTCGCACTGGTACGGCGTGTAGGCGGTCAGGAATTCGCTCCGGGAGGTGATGTAAGGGATCACCGCCGGGACGTAATGGTCGTATGCGCCCTGGCCGACGAACACCTTCAGACGGGCGTTCTTGGCGGCAAGGCCCTCGAAAAAGTCACGAACCTGCTGTTCGCTCATCGCGGACGGCAGGTCGTACTCCCCCTTGTAGATATAATCCGCAGGGACATCGGCGTAGAGGTCGTCCAGCGACCCGACGCCGATCCTTTCGAGCATCACGCGGATATCTTCCCCGGTCTGGGGAAAATAGCTGAATGCTCCCATATTGTTATTTGGCTACGTTAGCGTAAGCAGATGCATTCAGGAGCGCGTCGAGTTCCGCGGGATCGGACATCTCGACCTTGATGATCCAGGCCTCGTAGGCGTCTTCGTTGATGAGTTCGGGCTTGTCCTCGAGCTCGTCGTTGCGGGCGACGACCTTGCCGGACACGGGTGCGATCAGCTCGCTGGAGGTCTTCACGCTCTCCAGGGCGCCGAAATCGCTGCCGGCCTCGACCTCGTCGTCGACGTCAGGCATTTCGACATAGGTGATGTCCCCCATCTCGCTCTGCGCGAAATCGGAAACGCCGATGATGGCCACGTTGCCATCCACTTTGACCCATTCGTGGGACTCGCTGTAGAGGAGCCCCTCTGCAATCTTGCTCATATTTAGTAAGTTAGTTGTGTTTGTGATTATTTCTTGTAGTTGGTCTGATAGAAGCGCTTCTTGACGACGACGCCCGGGAAGGCGTTCTTGCGGATGCGCACGGACAGCGGCGTGCCGAGGGCGGCATAGGCGCTGTCCACCAGCGCGAAGCAGATGCTCTTCTCCAGGCTGATGGAGTGGTAGCCCGTCGTCACGACGCCGACCTCGGTGCCGTCCGCCAGCTCCACGGGATAGCCGTGGCGCGGCACGGCCTTGTCGGCCAGCTCGATGCCCACCAGCTTGCGGGCCACGCCGTTCTCCTTCTGCGCCACGAGCGCATCCTTGCCGATGAATTCGGGCTTGTCCAGCTTGCAGAACATCCCGAGCCCCGCCATGACCGGCGAGATCGCTTCGGTCAGCTCGTCGCCGTAGAGCGGCATGCCGGCCTCGAAGCGCAGCGTGTCGCGGCAGCCCAGGCCGCAGGGCTTGACGCCCGCCGCCATCAGCTGCTGCCAATATGCACGGATCTGCTCCGCGGAAGCGTAGATCTCGAAGCCGTCCTCACCGGTGTAGCCGGTGCGGCTGACGATCACGCGGCGGCCGTCGCGTTCTGCATCCAGGAAGGTATAGAAGGTCAGCGCAGCGGCTTCCGGGAAGCCCAGCGTGCCGCAGACGGCCTTTTCGGCCTCCGGGCCCTGGACGGCGATCTGCCCCAAGGCGTCGGACTGGTTGTCGACCTTGACGTCGAAACCCTTGGCGTGCTCCAGCATCCAGGCGTAGTCCTTGTCGATGTTGGCGGCGTTGACCACCAGGAGGTAGTGCTGCGGCTCGCGCTCGCGATAGACCAGCAGGTCGTCCACCGTGCCGCCGTCGGGATAGAGCATCATCCCGTAGAGGATCTGGCCCGGCGCCATCGGGCGGACGTCGTTGGTGAAGATGTGGTTGACAAAAGATTCGGCATCCGGTCCGCTGACGAAGACCTCACCCATGTGCGAGACGTCGAAGACGCCGGCGGCGTGGCGGACGGCGTTGTGCTCGTCGATGATGCCGCTGTACTGGATGGGCATGTCATAACCGGCAAAAGGGCTCATCTTGGCATGGAGCTCAACGTGGAGATCATGCAGACAAGTCATTTTCAGGAGATTATCCATATGGGTTAGCTAGTGTTATTTGAGTATTTCGAGGTCTTTCTTGAGAATCATCCGGGGATCCATCATTTTGACTTTCTGGAAGAGACGGACCTGGTTGCCCAGAGAAAGATAGACCTTGTCTTCGTGTTTGCCCTTGCGCCACCATTTATAGAAGCCGACGGGGTCGTTCTCGAAGGGGATCTTGGCAAGGATGCCGGAGCTGTAGCCGGGATAGTCGATGATCAGGCGGAGCCCCATGAATTTCTTGTAGTAGTCGGGATCCGCACGGCGGAGCTTGCTGACGAGCGGGTTGAGCACCTCCATCTCGTCTACCTGCAGGACCTTGTCGCGGATGATCATCCGGTGGATGCGGACAGGGTCGATGTTGAGCCAGGCACCCATCCTGTAAGTCTTGGGGCCTTCCTCGGTGTCGAGAGTCAACTCATCCATCGAGAAATAAACTTTCTCGGAATCGAGGGGATATTGCTGTGCCTGCTCCTGTTCCATTTAGGTATCGAACTACAATCAACAAAAGTAGGCATTTTTTTTATTTTTTCCTATTTTTGAGCCGTCATGGAGCGAATTATTACAGATTTTTCGGCTTTGGAAGGGACAAATTGTTATTGTTCGGCAGACAGCGCGGAGCATATCCGCAGCCGCCTCGCCGGGCTCCCTTTGCACGCCGTCCACGACATCGGGACGGGCGACTACCATTATATATCGCTGTTCTGGCTCGAGCGGATCGGCGAGCCGTTCCAGCTCGTCCTTTTCGACCACCATCCCGACGACCAGCCGGGCGCTTTCGACGACGGGCTGCTCAGCTGCGGCAGCTGGGTCCGCGAAGCGCGGCGCCTGCCGCTGCTGCGCGCCGACCGCTGGATCCGCGACGCGGCGGACTTCCCCGCCCTGGCTTCCCTGCCCGACCTGCCGGTCTATCTGTCCGTTGACCTGGACGTATTGTCTGAAGATTACGCCCGGACCGACTGGGACCAGGGCGAGATGACGCTCGAAGAGCTGAAAGGCGCCCTGCGGGGCATCATGGCCTCCCGCCGCATCCTCGGCGTGGACCTGTGCGGGGGCAACACCCCCGAAAAAGGCGCCTCCCCGGAGGACCTTGCACTGAACACGGTCACCAGGGAGGCGCTGTCTGACTTGTTTCGCGATCTATCTTGACGCGATCGGAGAAGCTGGATTACTCAGCCACGACGGTGCTGTCCACAGCCTCGACGAACTCGGTAGCAAGGCTATCGACGGTCTCAGCGGTGTTCTCGACGGCTTCAACAGCCTCTTCGGCGTTCTTGCTGGCATTCTTGCAGGAAACGAACAGGGTCGCGCAAGCGACAAGGGCGATAATAGAAATAATTTTCTTCATGGTAAAATTGTTGTTAACTATATTCTGGGCGCAAATGTAGCAATAATTTCGAATCGTAGTTAAAAAAATTAAAAATATTTTAACATCTTAGTGCTCAACAGCAAAAAACGCCTCCCCGAAAGACCGGGGAGGCGCTCTTCGATATGTTACGATCTTACTTGACGATCTTGAAGGTCACAGGGATGGAGCAGTTGACGGGGACGTTCTTGCCGGCCTGCTTGGCAGGCACCCAGGCGGGAGCGCTGGACACGACGCGGAGCGCCTCGGCGTCCAGTTCGTCGTCCACGCCGCGGACCACCTTGGCGTTGCAGACATTGCCGTTGGCGTCGACCACGAAGTTGACGGTCACCTTACCTTCGATGTCGTTCTCGAGAGCATTCTCAGGATACTTGATGTTCTCCTGGACATACTTGACGAAGGCGTTGGCATCGCCACCGTTGAAGGAAGGCTTGGCCTCGACGGCGCTGTACGGGAAGATCTCGCCGAGCTTCTCCAGACCCACCTTGGCGCGGTCCGCAGCATCCTTGGCGGCGTCAGCGGCGGCATTGCCGACCTCTTCCACTGCGTCGGAGACAGCATCGATCGCCTCCTGGGCGGCGCCCTCGACAGCCTCTACGGCATCCTGGGCGGCGTCTTTGATTTCTTTGTTCCCCTTGCCTTCATTCTTGCAGGAGAAAACCACCATCGCACATACGGCGAGAATGGCAAGCGAATAGAATTTCTTCATGACTATTAAGGTTTTAAAAGGTAATTCCGTAACAAAAATAAAAAATAATTCCACCCGTTGTCTGCCTCCCGCCCAAAAATTGCGTTACAGGATCGGAGAGAACAGCCGGGCGACCGACTCCCAGAAGCGGTGCACGCGCGAGCGGCGGGCCCAGCGTTCGGGATCCACCTGCGTGCAGCTCTCCAGGTCCAGCAGGAACTGGTCGCGCATCTGCTTCGCCATCTTCCTGTCGTAGATGAAGGCGTTGATCTCGAAATCCTGCTCGAAACTCCGGATGTCGAGGTTGGTCGAGCCGATGGAGCACACGTTGTCGTCGGCGACGACCGTCTTGGCGTGCATGAAGCCCTTGTCGTAGAAATACACCTTCACGCCCGCCGCCAGCAGGTCCTTGATATAGGAGCGGGACGCGAGCGTGGTGATGATGTTGACGTCGTCGCGGCGCGGGATGATCAGGCGCACGTCCACGCCCGCGAGCGCGCAGTTGCGGAGCGCGGCGCCCAGCGGCTCGTTCGGGATGAAGTAGGGCGTCTGCACGTAGACATATTTGCGGCTCTCGCTGAACACGCGCAGGATGGCCTGCATGATCACGCGGAACTCGCCCAGCGGGCCGGAAGTGGCCACCTGCATCAGCAGGTTGCCTGCGGGCGGGACCTGCGGGAAATAGACGGGATCGTCGAGCAGCTGCTTGGTCGAGAACTTCCAGTCCACCAGGAAAGCCGTCTGCATCTCGGCCACGACCGGGCCCTCGACGCGGATGTGCGTGTCGCGCCAGACGCCGTTGCGGATGCCGATGGCGTAGCGCTTGGCGATGTTCATGCCGCCCGTGTAGCCCACGCGGCCGTCGATGACGACGTTCTTGCGGTGGTTGCGGTAGTTGGTGTCGCTCGACAGGAACAGCTGGACGCGGAAGAAAGGACGCACCTGGACGCCCTTTTTCGCCATCCGGCGGAAAAAGCGGCGGCGGCTCAGGTTGGCCAGGTCGTCGATCTGCAGGCGCACCTCCACGCCCTCCTGGGCCTTGCGCACGAGGATCTCCTCGGCCTTGCGGCCCATCTCGTCGTCCTCGAACTTGAAGAACTGGAAATGGATATGGTGCTGCGCCGACTCCAGGTCGGCGAGCAGGTCGGAATACATGGCGCTGAAGTCCGTGTAGACCCGGACGTCGTTGCCGCGCACGGGGACGGCCTTGCCGGCCGTATGCAGGAGCGTGATGAGGTTGCGGACACCGGCCGGCGGATCCTCGCAGACTTGCCCCTCCACGGCCTTGTCGGTCAACTGCTGGAAACGGTCCATGTCCTCGACGCTGACCATGCGGCGGTTCTTGCGGTCCAGGCCGAAGAAGAAATACAGGATCAGCCCGATGACGGGCAGGAATACAAGAAGCAGGATCCAGGTCAGCGTGCGGATGGGGTGGCCGTTTTCGGCGATTTCCATCAGGATGATGCTGATCAGGATCACAAGGAGCAATATGTTCAGCCAGTTGTCCATAGAATTTGGTTCAAGTATCGGGTTCTTGGCGTGCAAGATAAGGATTTTTCTGCATTATTTCGTAATTTTGCAGTATGGTTTCTTTCTTTATCAGCGTGCTTGCCCTCATCCTCGGTTTCCTGCTTTACGGCAGGTTCGTGGAGCGGGTTTTCGGTCCGGACCCGGCCCGTCCGACGCCCGCCGTCACCAAGGCGGACGGCATCGACTACATCGCCCTCCCCTCCTGGAAGGTGTTCATGATCCAGTTTCTCAACATCGCCGGCACGGGACCCATCTTCGGCGCCATCATGGGCGCGAAGTTCGGCCCGGCCGCCTATCTCTGGATCGTGTTCGGGTGCATTTTCGGCGGAGCCGTCCACGACTACCTCAGCGGCATGCTGTCGCTGCGCAACGGCGGCGCAGGCCTGCCGGAGCTGATCGGAAAGTACCTCGGCAAGTCAGCCAAGACCGTGATGCTCTGCTTCTCGATCCTGCTGCTGGTGCTTGTCGGCGCCGTGTTCGTGTACAGCCCGGCCGTGATCCTCAAGGACCTCGCCGGCGACGGGACCAACGCCGCGTTCATGATCTGGGCGGGCGTCATCTTCGTCTACTACATCATCGCCACGATGCTCCCGATCGACAAGATCATCGGGCGCATCTACCCCTTCTTCGCCGCCGCGCTGATCTTCATGGCCGTGGCCCTGCTGGTCGGCCTGGTCGTCAAGATGCCGCAGCTCCCGGAGCTCTGGGACGGCCTGCAGAACCGCACGCAGACGTGGGGCGGCCAGGGCCAGCCCATCTGGCCGTATATGTTCGTGACCATCGCCTGCGGGGCCATCAGCGGCTTCCACGCCACGCAGAGCCCCCTGATGGCGCGCTGCCTCAAGAATGAGAAGCTCGGCCGCCCGGTCTTCTACGGCTCGATGATCACCGAAGGACTCGTCGCCCTGATCTGGGCGGCTGTGTCCTCCTATTTCTTCTTCGGCGGCGGCGCGGCCGAAGTGGGCGGCACCTTCGCCGACGCGGCCCCGACCGTGGTCACGAAAGTCTCGCGCAGCTGGCTCGGCATCGCTGGCAGCATCCTGGCGCTGGTCGGCGTGGTCGCCGCGCCCATCACGAGCGGCGACACGGCCCTGCGCAGCGCCCGGCTCATCATCGCAGATTTCCTCCATTTCGACCAGAAACCCGTCGGCAAGCGCCTCGCGATCAGCATCCCGCTCTTCCTGGTGGCCGCGCTGATGCTCTGGTTCAACATCGCCAACGAAGACGGCTTCAACGTCATCTGGCGCTATTTCGGCTGGGCCAACCAGACCCTCGCCGTGTTCACTTTATGGGCCCTGACCGTGTTCCTGGCCCGCGAGCGCAAAGGCGCGTACTACCTGATGACCCTGCTGCCGGCCTGCATCATGACGGCCGTCAGCATCACCTATATCGGTATCGCCCAGATCGGATTCAACCTTCCGATGGGTTGGAACCGCTGGATCGGCGCAGCAGTGATCGTGCTGAGCGCCACCCTGTTCTTCTGCTGGAAGGGCAGGCAAACCCGCAAATAATCAATTATGGCAGACGAAAAGATAATCTTCTCGATGAACGGGGTCGGCAAGGTCCTCCCCCACAACAACAAAGTCATCCTCAAGGACATCTACCTTTCCTTCTTCTACGGCGCCAAGATCGGCATCATCGGTCTCAACGGCTCCGGCAAGTCGACGCTCCTCAAGATCATCGCCGGCGTGGAGAAGGGCTACAAGGGCGAGGTGGTCTGGGCCCCGGGCTACAGCGTCGGCTACCTGGAGCAGGAGCCGCAGATGGATCCCGACAAGACCGTGCTCGAAGTGGTCCAGGAGGGTGTCCAGGAAGTGATGGACCTGCTGGCCGAATACAACGAGATCGGCATGAAGTTCTGCGAGCCCATGGACGACGACCAGATGAACAAGCTGATCGAGCGCCAGGGCGAGCTCACCGAGCTCATCGAGCACCACGACGGCTGGGAGATCGACTCCAAGCTCGAAAGGGCCATGGACGCGCTCCAGTGCCCGCCTTCGGACGCCAAGGTCGCCACGCTCTCCGGCGGTGAGCGCCGCCGCGTGGCCCTCTGCCGCCTGCTCCTGAAGGCCCCGGACGTGCTGCTGCTCGACGAGCCCACCAACCACCTCGACACCGAGAGCATCCAGTGGCTGGAAGCCCACCTGCAGCAATACAAGGGCACGGTCATCGCCGTCACGCACGACCGCTACTTCCTGGACAACGTAGCCGGCTGGATCCTGGAGCTGGACCGCGGCGAGGGCATTCCCTGGAAGGGCAACTACTCCTCCTGGCTGGACCAGAAGACCAAGCGCCTCGCGATGGAGGAGAAGCAGGAATCCAAGCGCCGGAAGACGCTGGAACGCGAGCTGGAATGGGTCCGGATGGCCCCGAAGGCCCGTCAGGCCAAGCAGAAGGCCCGCCTGGGCGCCTACGAGAAACTCGCTTCCGCCGATGTCAAGCAGAAGGAGGCGAACCTCGAGATCTACATTCCCAACGGACCGCACCTCGGCAACAAGGTCATCCGCTTCAACGACGTGTCCAAGGCCTACGACGGCAAGGTGCTGTTCGAGCACCTGACCTTCGAGTTGCCGCCGGCCGGCATCGTGGGCGTCATCGGCCCGAACGGCGCCGGCAAGACCACCCTCTTCCGCCTGATCATGGGCATCGAGCAGCCCGA
>JAEEGI010005582.1_pt1 | contig 28941 bp, 15 predicted proteins | sample 8958751 | NCBI WGS metagenome assembly JAEEGI01 (sample SAMN16246545, study PRJNA631951) | gut metagenome | biome: gut microbiome; feature: rumen; material: KS-attached | host: Bos | place: Iran: Karaj | collected 2018-10 | reverse complement strand
GTCGAGAAACTCAATCATTGGAAACAGTTTCTTCCACCACTGTTGAATCACGGGCATCGACTTGAGAAACTCCTTCCGTTCCTCACTCCCCATTTTGAGTCCCTTGATGTTGTTGATAAAATTCACGATGTCTTTACGGGCAGCAAACAATTCGTCCTTGAACTTAGTGTCTGGCACGTTAGGCTTATAGTTCATCAGCACCTTGCGGCAATACTCACTGAAGTTCATTCGGCACTTCAAGGCATTGCCCGCGATGTACTTTTCTTCTTCGTCCGAAAGTCTCAAAGCTCTCGGCTTCCTGACAGTCGAACTCTCTGTTTCTGACTTGCGGGGTCTTCCCCTGCGCCTCATAATTCTCTTTCCCTTTGTGTTATCCTGCATAATTAAATACAATTAATGTTTAATATAAGAGGTGCGAGCCTGCGAGTACTCAGTCATCAACACTTGCCCCAAGTGTTCAAGAGTTTTTCGTATCACGAAAAAACCTCTTGCTAACTTACAGTGACTTTCGCTCCTCACGTTGCAAATATACGCAGAATAAGGGATATTGCGAAGAGAAAATTATGTCAGAATTTACTCTTTAAACATGTTTAACTAGTTGACTTTCAGTCAGATTTAATTCGATTCAAGTCAATTAGCCATTATGTCCACATCTTTTTAGTATTTTATCAGCATACGGTCAATGTAGTCGCGGTAGCTGTTGGGAGTCATACCCTTACGTTTTTTGAACATCCTGATGAAGTTGGAAAGATTATTGAAGCCACTGTTGAAGCATATCTCTGCTATGGTGTCGTCAGTTTCTGACAATAGTTGACACGCGCGTGCTATACGCATATCATTAAGGTGTTCAGTGAATGTCATGCCGGTCTTGCTCTTGAAGAAATGTGAAAAAGCTGATTCGGACATTCCTAACAGCGACGCCACTTCATTGAGTGAGATGTTTTCTTTGAAGTTCTCCTCAAGATAGTCGCAGACCTTCGCTATGCGAAGGCTCTTGGTTGTCTGTAGTGTACCGGAAGTGTCATAATGGCTAGACACTATGGCGTAGCGCTCTGAGGTGGCCATCTCGTAGAGGATGGAGAAGAACAGTAGTACGGTCTGGAAGCCATGCATGCTGGTGAGTTGAAGAATTTTCTCTTTTAGCGATTCTTGAACGGGACGAGGGAAGCATATACCCCTCTTTGCATCTGACAGCAGTTGCTTGATGGGGCGGAACAGCCGTTTATGCATTATCGGCATATTTACAAGGGTGTCGGCAAACTGAATGGTGATGACATGGTTGCCTTGAACCTCATGTCCGCGCCATGCATGGCCAACATTCGGGCCAATCATTGCCAAGTCGAGGTCAGTGAAAGTCGTGAGCGAATCTCCAACAATACGCTCTCCACTTGTTCCAATGACAAGGTTTATCTCGTATTCAGCATGATAATGAACAGGATAGTTGAACTCTGCATTTGGATGGTTCAACACAATAAACAAATCTTCATCGACAATGGGTACAATTTCTTTCTGCAACTCTTTCATAATTCTACTATTTTGAAATAAACGTTGCAAAATTATGAAAAATAATTTATAATACAATATGTTTTTCAAAAAAGTACAATAATTGAAGGTGTTTTTGAAGTCTTATTATCAGATATTTATGTAATTTTGCATCCGAAAACCGAAATTTTATATGCAAAATATTACTATTAATTCAATTGATTTGGTCATTGTTATCCTCTATATTGCATTTATAATATGGTGGGGGTTACGCAATGGTAAGAGTCAGGACTCACAGTCCTACTTCCTTGCCGGCAGAAGCATGCCTTGGTGGATTGTTGGTCTTTCGCTCTTTGCAGCGAGCATCTCTTCAACGACACTAATTGGTCAAAGTGGCGATGCTTATCACACTGGGCTTGCAGTTTTCAATTACAACCTCACAGGTGGAGTTGTGGTAATGATATTCTTTGCCATTGTGCTGTTGCCGCTCTACATTCGCAGTGGCATCTTCACGATCCCAGAGTTCCTGGAGAAGCGATTTGATTCACGCTCGCGTTATTACTTCTCTTTTATCTGTATTATTGGCAATATTTTCCTAGATGCTGCAGGAGCGCTCTATGCTGCGGCGCTGATAATAAGGCTTGTCTATCCTGAGGCTGATATCAACATGGTGATAGTGATATTTGCGTTGCTATGTGCAAGCTACACCATTCCGGGAGGTCTGTCTTCTGCTATAAGTGCAGAGATTATCCAGGCCATTATCCTCATTGCAGGTTCAGTGATGCTCACCATCTTCTGTGTTCAGCGCGGTGGCGACTATTTCGTACAACTCTTTAACGAACACAATCAGCTGGTGCGACTCATCCGCCCACTCGACGATAATGCAACGCCATGGCTCGGACTTTTCATCGGAATGCCGATAACCGGTCTTTACTTTTGGGCAAACAACCAAACCCTTGTGCAACGAGTGCTTAGCAGCAAGACCATCGACGAAGGTCGCAAAGGAGTGCTTTTTGCAGGTTTCCTCACCTTGTGCACATTATTTATTATTGCCATACCAGGAGTGATAGCTCGCTATCTGTTCCCTGGACTCGAGAAACCCGATATGGTGTATCCGAACATGGTGTTGCAGCTCATCCCTACAGGACTTCTCGGCATTATGCTTGCAGCACTGCTCTCGGCACTCACCTCCACCCTCAGTGCCATTCTGAATTCCACGAGCACGCTCTTCACTATGGATTTCTATGCAAAGATTGACAAGAAGGCCTCTTCCAAGAAACTTGTGCAAGTAGGTAAGATGGTGTCATGCATCATCATCATTATAGCAGCCCTTTGGGCACCAAATATTGGACGATTCGGTTCGCTGTTGAAATACTATCAGGAGATGCTTTCATATCTCGCTCCCCCTATCGTAGCCACATTCCTCATGGGTGTTTTCAGCAAACGCGTGAATGCTAATGGAGCCTTCGTAGGATTGCTCGGCGGACTGGTGATGGCCATTCTTACTATTTTGTTGAAGGAAAGCATCCTCCCAGGTCTGCACTTCTTGCTGGTGGTTCCGATTTTGTTTACCGTCAGTGCTATCGTCACCTACTTGACCAGTCTATTCTCGCCGGCACCTGAAGAGGTAAAACTCGAAACGACGGTGTTCTCGTTCAAAACACTCCGGAAAGAAATTGCGGATTCATACCGTCAACCTGCACACTCCAATTATTTCAACTATGCGGCCTTGCTTGTGATGGCATGCGGGGTGGTGTATGCGGTGTTCTGGTAAGAAGACCCTCCCCGTTCTTTCATTTACAATTTGACAATTGAGGAGCCTCATAGACGAGGCGATAAATTGTCAAAACGATATAATCAGATTAAGATTTTTAATATGACAGGACGAATCTTGTTTTGACTTTGATACAATTAAGATAAATAATTACTATGTTAGATTTCGAAAAGACATTGTCGGATATGAGAATGCGGCATGAGCAACTCATATCACAGAAGAATGAACCTTCATGGAGTAATGGTGTCTGGACCAGGTACAAGAATCCTGTTTTGACGGGCGACCATGCTCCTCTCTACTGGCGTTATGACCTTAACCCAGAGACCAATCCCGCTCTATTGGAACGATTTGGTATAAATGGCACATTCAATGCCGGAGCAATAATGTGGCAGGGCAAATACACCCTTCTTGTGCGTGTAGAAGGAAACGACCGCAAGTCATTCTTTGCCGTAGCACAAAGCGATAGTCCTGTTGATGGTTTCAGATTCACAGGAAAGCCAATAGCACTTCCACAGATTCCTGGTACGGAATCAACAAATGTGTATGACATGCGACTCACTGCTCACGAAGACGGTTGGTTGTATGGAATTTTCTGTACAGAAGACCATGACCCCGACGCCGCTACCGGTGATTTGTCGGCAGCAGTAGCAGCAGCCGGAGTGGTACGCACCAAAGACCTGGTGAACTGGGAGCGTCTGCCAAACATCAAGTCACGCTCGCAGCAGAGAAATGTCGTGTTGCATCCAGAATTCGTCTACACCGATGAAAACGGAAAAATCGTAGATGGCAAATTGCCAAATTGTAAATGCCATTATGCCCTTTATACACGCCCACAGGATGGATTCATCGATGCGGGATCGGGCGGTGGCATTGGCTGGGCACTAGTTGACGATATGACCCAGGCTGAGATCGGCGAAGAGACAATTATTGAACACAGATACTATCACACTATAAAGGAGGTGAAGAATGGAGAAGGCCCTCATCCAATAAAGACCAATTCAGGTTGGTTGCACCTCGCTCACGGTGTAAGAGGCTGTGCAGCAGGTCTACGTTATGTGCTTTATTGCTATATGACAGCATTGGATGATCCTACTCGCGTCATTGCAGAACCAGCAGGTCACGCGCTTGCACCATTGGGTGATGAACGCGTGGGCGATGTGTCGAATGTGCTCTTCTCCAACGGTTGGATTGCAGACAAAGATGGTAAGGTTTACCTCTATTACGCTTCGAGCGATACCCGTCTGCATGTGGCTGAGTCGACAGTAGATAAGCTTGTGGACTATTGCATGAACACAGGTCGCGATGGTTTGACAAGTGCCACATCTGTGGAACGCTTGTTGGGTATCATCAATGCAAATGCTCCATTTATTACAGATGCTGACCGATGAAATAAGGAATAAGAAAGAATTCAATATATTATTATTAATCTAAATTTATACCTTATGTTTAAAAGACTAGAATTCTATGTGTTTATGCTTTTGGCAGTTTGCTCATTTGTGGCATGCTCAGAGGATGAACGCAACACGGAGCCATTAGTCGATCCATGGACAAGGGAACGAACACCTGTAAATTTCCGTCTTGAATCGCAGATTGGTAGCGCCATCATCACTAACGACTGGCGCAATGATGGAGTAGGAACTATTCACGTGAGTCTTATCACCGGTGGACTGGACATGTCGAAGGTGAAGGTCGATGCCGTGGACTTCAAGTTCCCCAAGAGCGAATACTGCCCAAAGTCGTCTGTTCACGCAGGAGACTATATCGACCTAAGCAGTGGTAGCACTAAGATCACCGTCACCGCCTATAATGGCGAGACACGCGTGTACACGGTGGACTACGAACAGTTTACCGACCCATTAGAAGGCACTTATGTCCACGCTCCTATTCCAGGAATTCTGGATGCAAGTGCTCCACAGAGTTCTATGGTTATCATTGGAGGATGGACCGATGCTATCGTCTTGTCGACCGATATGGACAAGAGTTGGCATTGGGGGGAAGGCTACACCCACAACGACGAGATGGACAACACACTCAGTTTCATGCTGACTGAGGCTGACCCAGAGACGGGCCTGACCCGTGGCACGACAGTGAACCTCGCCGGTGACAACGGGGCGTATGCCAACTATGTTTACAACAACACATACGATGTGAATTCCTTCTATCGTATCTTCCCTACTGGTGCAAGCCGTTGGGCAAAGGATGCTGAAGGAAACATCCATGTGTATGCCATAGGCGACACAGATTATGCCCATGAATTGTATGTGGTGAAATTTCTTTCAGCAGGCACCTACACCTTCAGCACCAAAGATATTACCATCAGTGACTGTGCCTTCATGCGCGAACATGTGACAGAGGAAGTGATTGACTGGAACTGGCCTGACACCCGTTGGATGGTGGACAATATCCGCAACACATTCTGGATGATGCATAAGAGTTCAGATGCCCCAGTAGAGGGACATAGCGAAATGGCAAAATAGCAGGCTATGAGACATTTCTTGTTAAGTATCATGATGCCGTTTGTCACAGTATTGCTAGGAATAGGCTGTTGCAGTTGTGGAGGCGACGAAAGTGAGGAGCCTGAGCCTTCCGATACGCGTTATCTTAGGCTTTCGGTCAGTCCTGCCACAACTCTTGACGCAAGTGCGACACAGATAGAGTTGAAGGTTGAGACCAACCTCGACTATACGATTGCTGTCGATGCAGACTGGCTGAAGCAGAAGGAAGGCACTACACCAAAGGCTACCACGGTGTTGTTTGATGTAGCAGCCAACACGGCGAAGGAGTCGCGCACAGCAACTATCACCGCAAGTGACAAAAAAGACCGCTACTTTTCACAATCCGTGAAGGTGGTGCAGAGTGGAAGTACGATCATGTTTGAAGAACTGTCGATCGTAGATAAGCAGGCTACAGACAAGACAAAGGCTCTGCTGGCAAACCTATGGACCATTGCAGACAAGGGATTCATATTTGGTCATCACGACGACCTGTGGTATGGACGATACTGGTACAATGAGCCAGGTGGCTCAGACACCAAGGCTGTGTGTGGCGACTATCCTGGTGTGTTCAGCGTAGACTTCGGCCCTATCATGGACAACCGCTACGACAGTGAGGAGAATGCCATTCGTCGGCGAGTGATCCTTGAGGCAAGGGAGCGCGGAGAGGTCATCATGGCCTGTGCCCACCTCAACAACCCTCTCACTGGCGGCGACTCCTGGGACAACACGCACAACGATGTCGTAAAGAGCATCCTGACTGCAGGCAATGCCACACGTGAGAAGTTCCTTACATGGCTCGACCGGCTGGCGGATTTCTGCCTCAACCTCAAAGACTCCAAGGGAGACCTCGTGCCGGTGATTTTCCGTCCGCTCCACGAGCACACTCAGGGATGGTCATGGTGGGGTTCGTCATGCACCACGGAGACCGAGTTCATAGAGTTCTGGCGGATGATGGTGAAATACCTGCGCGACACCAAGGGAGTGCACAACCTTCTCTATGCCGTATCGCCACAGCTGGATAGCTGGTATGACGACCAAACCATCCGCAACCGTCTGCTCTACCGTTGGCCTGGGGACGATTATGTAGACTTCGTAGGCATGGACTGCTATCATGGCGAGAATCCTGCTTCATTTTCCAACTACCTTCGCATAGCCACAGAGATATCTTTGGAGAAACGCAAGCCATGTGGTGTGACAGAAGACGGTGTAGAGTCGTTTACCCGTGCTGACTACTGGACCTACTCGGTATTGGAGCCGGCTAAGGACAAACGCATCTCGATGGTTGTCATGTGGCGCAACAAATATGTAGGAAATAACGAGTCGGACAAGCACTACTTCAGCGTTTACCCTGGTCATCCTTCAGAAGACAACTTCCGCAAGATGTATTCGGACAAACGTACATTCTTCAGCAAAGATCTGCCTGATATGTACTCATTACCTGAAAATATAAGAATAAAATAAAAACAAAAATCATGATGAACAAAACACTTAAGACAATCCTGGCGATAATAGTATTCTTCGTATCAGGAACACTGTCCTCAACGATTTTGGCACAAACAAGGGCTGTCAGTGGTCTTGTTCTGGACGAAAACGGCGAGCCTCTGATAGGAGCCACCGTCATCCAGAAGGGAACGACTAACGGTGTGATAACTGATGTAGACGGACATTATCAACTGAATGTTCCTAAATCAACTGTAGTGTTAGTGTTTAGTTATATTGGCTACCAGAGCACGGAACGATCTGTTCTGGATAATCAACAAATAGCAAACGTTACACTTATCCCAGACGCAAAGGTGATGGATGAGGTCGTTGTGACTGCATTCGCCAAACAGAAGAAGGTGAATGTGACAGGCGCTATATCTTCCGTCAACGGAAGCGAGATTCTGTCTACTCCTGTGGCAAATGTATCAACAGCTCTTCTTGGCACTGCTGCAGGTATCTCTGGACTTCAAAGTTCTGGTGAGCCAGGCCGAAATGATGCGAACCTGCACATCCGTGGTGTGTCTACTTATGGTTCGAGTGCACCACTTATCATCATTGATGGCGTGGAGCAGTCTTCAGAGCAGGCAATGGCCGAATTCAATGCCATGGATGCTAATGAGATTCAGGGCATAAGTATCCTGAAAGATGCTTCCTCGACCGCTGTATACGGTGTGCGTGGTGCTAACGGTGTGATCATCGTCACCACAAAGCGCGGTTCAACCGGCAAACCTACCATCAATTTTTCAGCCAACTACGGTGTGACAAAGGCAACCACACTCCAGAAGGGGGTGACATCATATGAGTATGCACTCTTTCGCAACGAGGCTATCCGCAATGAGCAGAACGGTTTCCCGGGCAAGGAGTCGCTCTCCTCATACATATATGATGACTACGACCTGTGGAAGTTCAAGAACAATCGCGACTTCACCCCACAGGAGGTAGAAGCCATGAATCTCACGTCTGAGCAGAAGGCTGCGCTCAATGCATCGCCAGCCATCTACTACGGTTCGCACGACCTGTATAAAGAGCAGTTCAACAGGGCAGCCCCCCAGTATCAGGCCAACATCAACGTGTCGGGTGGTACAGACAGAGTGAAGTACTTCGTCTCGTTTGGTTATTTCCGTCAGGAAGGTATCACCAATTCAGTATCCTACTACGGGGCAAGCACGCAGTCGGTCTTCAACCGCTACAATTTCCGTAGCAACTTCGACATCAACATTGCCAAGAACCTTACCCTCTCCATCAATTCAGCAGGTCAGTTTGGTGAGACCACAGGTCCCGGCAACAATGCCGAACCTTATGACATGTCGGCTCGCTACAAGATCATCATGCAGTATATCTACGACAGCAACCCATTCACCTGTCCAGGCATTGTGGACAATCACCTCATCAATGGTTTTGCCGGCATTGCTGGTTCGGCACAGAATCCTCTCGCATCAAAGACCAACAGCAGCATCGGCAACCAGAATGCCGTCTACAACCTGCTTATCAGCGGTTCGCACACCATTTTCAACAGCTTGCTCGACAACAGCATCCGTCTGAACCACAAGATGGACTACCTGCTGCCAGGACTGAATGCCCATGCCACTGTGTCTTACCAGGACAACTACAACCGACTGGTGAAGTTCACCCCATCCATTCCTTCATACACCATTCAGCGTAATGCCGAGGATCCAAACGTCTACGACTTCTTCGGAGGATCAATGGGTGGTGGCAACTTCGAGTCTTACGGATATTCCAACTGGAATAAGATCTATATCGATGCCAGTGTAGACTGGGCAGGCTCGTTTGGCAAGCACAATGTAGGTGCATTGTTCCTTGGCAAGGCTTCTAAATACACCATGCCTAACGATTCATACCATGTACCATCAGGAATCATGGGTTTCGTGGGGCGTGTGACCTATAACTATGACAATAAATATATGGCAGAGATCAACGCCGGTTACAACGGTACGGAGCAGTTCCGTGAGGGCAAACGATTCGGTCTGTTTCCTGCACTGTCTATAGGTTGGGTACCAACAGCCGAGAAGTTCTTCCCTGAGAACGACATCCTCACCTTTATGAAGATCCGTGCATCCTACGGAGAGGTTGGTAACGACCAACTTGGCGGAAGCCGTCGCTACTACTATCTGCCTAACACCTACAATCTGAACCAGAGTGGATACTACCTTGGCAACAGCAACGGTTCGGTACAGAACACTTATTTCGCCGGAGCTGTGGAAGGCAGTCTGGGCAATCCCGATATCACATGGGAGCGTGCCCGCAAGTATGATGTCGGTGTTGAGACCAAGTTCTTCAAAAACCGCCTCTCCATTGACTACGACTGGTTCTACGAGAAGCGTGACAACATCCTTACCACCCTCGGAACCATCCCAGCCATCTATGGCGTCTCGTCGGGTGATGTTCCTCCTGCAAATGTGGGAATCACCGAGAACCATGGCTTCGAGACTGTTGTCAACTGGACTGAGAGCAGAGGCCATCTGCTCTATACCATCAGTGGTAACATAAGCTATGCGAAGAATAAGATTATCTACAAAGCTGAAGCGTCCAATCCTTACCCATGGATGAACGAGACAGGTCATGCTATCGGTCAGCGTTTCGGTCTGCAGAGCGATGGACTCTTCAACACCCAGGAAGAACTCGACGCACGTCCTTACAACACCTACACAGGCAACGCGGCAACCCTTGGTGACATACGCTACAAGGACCTTGACGGTGATGGAAAGATTGACCAGAACGACCGTGCACCTATCGGCAAGCCAAACTATGCGGAGTATCATTTCGGACTCAAGGCCCAAATCGCTTACAAGGGATTCGACCTGCGCCTACTCTTCACTGGCAGTCTTAACGGTTCGTACTATCTGAGTAGCGGCTACACCATCCCATTCTTCAAGTCGGCAGGTAATGCCTGGAAGTGGCAATATGATGGTCGCTGGACACAAGAGAAATATCTTGCTGGCGAAGAGATAACTTATCCACGTGCCACCTATGACGCGACATCCGGTCACAACAACTTCCTGCAGAGCGACTACTGGGTGAAGTCAACCAACCACTTCAAGTTGAAGAACATCGAGGTTGGCTACACATTCGACCTCTCCAAGAAGACTCGTATAATAGAAGGTTTGCGTGTGTATGCTAATGCTAACAACGTATTTACATTCAAGAACGCCCTTTCTAAATATGGTATTGATCCAGAAACAACCGATGGAAGTGCTTACATCTATCCTCTGACGAAGGTGTTCACATTAGGACTTAGCTTCCGTTTCTAAAAAATAGGAGATTCAAAATATGAAAATAAATATCAAAAGTCTGCTCATAGCTTCAGCTCTGGTGCTTACCTCATGCAATGAGTTCCTGGAAAAGCCTGATACGACAGGAACTGTAGACCAAGAAGCTGTTTACAGCTCAAGTAAGAATGCTTTCTCTGCCCTGATGACATGTTACAGCAATGTGCTGCGTCATGGTTGGCCTGGTGGTATGGGTATCGGCCACTGTACTTTGGGAGCTATTTCTGGAGAGATAGGTCGTGGCTACAGCTGGCATGGCAGTTACAACATCGTGCAGCAAGGTCTGTCGGTAAATGGCACAGACGGTTCGGATGCCGGTGCCGACCACTACGGCAACAACTGGAAGTTCATCCGCCAGTGTTTCCTTGTAAAAGAGAATATTGACAACGTACCTGACATGAGCGATGCTGAGAAGGCAAGCATCAAAGGTGAGGTCACTGCTCTTATCGCTTACCGTTATATGGGAATGTTCTACCGCTATGGTGGTGTGCCTCGTGTAGAGAAGTCATTTGTTGCAAGTGATGATCTTAGTGCAGGCCGCGAGACCTTGCAGGGTACACTCGATTACATACTCGAACTCTGTGACGAAGCTTACGGTCTTGTTCCTGATAAGTGGGACGGAGCCAATACCGGTCGTATGACAAAGGGAGCCGTTCTCGCTATCAAGGCTCGTACTTTGCTTTTCGCAGCCCGTCCATTGTTCAACAGCAGTACTCCTTACCTCGACAATGGCGACTTGAACAACCTTATCTGCTTCGGCAATGCCGACAAGCAGCGTTGGCAACAGGCAATTGATGCCAACCTTGCAGTGCTGAACTGGGCAAAGGCTAATGGGGTGGAACTCATCAACACCGGCGGCGCAGGCGAAGGACGCCCTAATCCAAATGCTTTTGACGACTATGCTACCGCCGCTTCTACACCAGGCAGCCGTGAGATGATCTTAGCATACAAGAACGACAGAAATGATGGTAATGACCCTATGGTGAACTTCATCAACTGTTCCAACTACCAGACCGTAAACCGATACGACACTGACTGCAGTGGTGTACTGACAAATTTCATCGAGAACTATTATGCTGCTGACGGTACAGATATGAACTGGCCCAAAGTAGGTGACACAGCACCACGCGATGGTTCGGACTGGGTTGCAAATATTGCAAAACTCGAAGCCCGCGCATTGGCTGACATCAAGTGGGGAGGACATGATGCGATGAACAACCCAGGCGAGTACAACTGGCAAAACCAAGGATGGAACCGCGGTGGCTATGCTGCCGACAAAGGCAAGGGCGATGTATTCCCTAATGCCATAGACGGTGACAAGGGTTGTGGTGAACGTACAAAATTCTTCTACAAGGCAGGTTCACGCCTATGGCTGGAGGTACCTATCTTCCGTCTGGCTGAGACCTATATGAATCTGGCTGAGGCTTACAATGAGATAGGCGACACACAAAATGCTTTGAAGTATCTCAATGCTGTACACAATCGTGCAGGTCTGCCTTCGATAACAGAAACCGACCAGACTAAACTCCGTGCAGCTATTCAGCGTGAAGATGCAATAGAATTCTTCCAGGAAAACCATCGCTATTTCGATGTGAAGCACTGGAAGCGCGCAGACATCGACAAGGGCATCTGCGGTGGTGAGATGCGTATGCTTCAGTTCAATATCAAGGATACCGACGAAGCCACATGGCCCTACGCCGCAAGTTGGATTGAGACCTATTGGGACGCAGTGGCCTACACAGCATTCTGGAGTCCTGCCATGTATCTGGAACCATTCCCTCAGTCGGAAATCAACAAGGGAACCATCACCCAGAACCCGGGATACTAATTCAAATTGAAAATTGAGAATTGAAAATTTGAAATTCAAAAAAGACAAATGATATGAAAAAGATAATTATAACTGTTGCCGTAGGTTTGCTGCCATTCGCTCCAGCAACCCTAAAAGCCCAAAACGACACTTCGTCAGAAGAGTTGAAGGCTGAGAATGTCACGACGGCTTCAACTTCTACCGTGACAGGCGACGATCTATATAAAACCATTACATCAAACTTCACCAACACCCTGGTGGGTAAACTGTCAGGTTTGATCGTCAAGGAAGGCACTGGCGAACTTGGATCGAACAATGCCCAGTATCTGGTACGTGGCATGGGTAGCTTTGGCATTGGCAGTTGGAATACAGCAAAGATCTTTGTTGATGGATTTGAGGTGACCGCTCAGTATCTGTCGGGGCTTTCTCCTTCAGAGATAGAAAGCATCTCTGTACTCAAGGATGCTGCAGCACTTGCTGTCTATGGCGAAAAAGGTGCCAATGGTGTGATCATGATTGAGACAAAGCGTGGCAAGAATGGAATGGCAACCATCAACGCACGTCTGCGCTTTGGTGTACAAATGCCTACGTTGACCCACAAGTCTCTTAACTCCTACGACTATGCTTCGCTTTATAACCAGGCGGTGTCGAACGACAACGGGATGATGTGGTCACCAGTCTACTCTGCAGACCAGCTGGCAGCCTACAAGAATGGAAATGGCGTAAATGTTGACTGGTATGATGAGGCTCTTAAAAGCAGTGGGCAGTTTATGGATGGCGATATCATATTCAATGGTGGTTCAAAGAATGCACGCTACAATATCGACCTGGGATACCTGAAAAATACTGGTATACTGAATGCTCCGAATACTGACCAGACAAAGAACCTGGGATATGCGAAGTATAATCTTCGTGCCAACCTCGACTTCAATGTTCTCGACATTTTCGACGTGAAACTTGATATGGGTGGACGTATTGAGAACACAAAGCGTCCCAACTACTCCATCTCTCAGCTTTTCACCGATCTCTCGCGCTATCCTTCCAACATATATCATGTATACGACAATGTGGAGGAAGGCAACTATTCGGGTACTGCCGTCTATCCGAACAACCCATATGCCTCAGTAAATGCCTTGGGATGGCAGTCTTACAAGGCACGTACACTGCAGACCAACTTCTCAGTACGTGAGCGTCTGGACATGGTGACACCAGGCTTGTATCTGAAGCAGTCGGTTTCATTCTACAACTACACACTCAGCGCCTATAGCAAGACCCGCAACTATGCACGTTGGTATCAGGGTGCTACTACCACTACTGACGAGACAACATCGATCACAGCAAGCGGCTACGGCTCGAACGGATTGCAGGACTGGAAACAGTATCAGTTCTCCGCCGGCTATGACCGTATATTCGGAAAGCACGCCGTCTCAGCAATGCTCAACTGGAACGTGTCGTCCTACAAAGGCGAAAGCCATGACTCATACCGCTACAAGTACAACACACTGAATCTGAACGGTTTTGTGCACTATGACTACGCCCACCGATATGTAGCCGAACTGGCATTCTCACGTTTTGGCAACGACGCATACGCTAAGGGCAATCGTTGGAGCACATATCCTGCACTGTCGCTGGCATGGATTGCCAGTGAAGAGGACTTCCTCAAGGATAATGACATCGTCAACTATCTGAAGGTACGTGCATCAGCAGGCCTTACTGGCTCATCAGAGTCGTCAGCAACAGGGGTGCTCTCAAACTTCAACACCTCAGGTCGCTACCTCTTCAAGGACTTCTTCACATACAGCTACATCGGTTCATTCTACACAGGAAAAAACCAGGGCAGTTGGCAGACTACCTACGTGCCCATGTTCATTCCAAACGAGAAGGCACATGCAGAAAAGAGTATGAAGTATGACTTTGGCATTGATGCAACGCTGTTTCATGGTCTCGAACTCTCTATAGATGCATATCTTGACAAGCGCTACGACATTCTGACCATTGACAACTCCCTCATGGGTTACTATGGCAAGCAATACTATTTCTCAAACCTTGGCAAGATGACAAGCTATGGTGTTGACCTTTCTGCTGTCTATACAGGTAAGTGTGGCGATGTGGACTATCGTGTGAACGGTATGATGTCGTACAACAAGAACCGTATCGACGATATGCAGGAGGTGCCTACAGCCAATGCCTTCAGTGCAAAGACTGGCCGTGCCTATGGTGCACTCATTGGTCTTGTCGCTGACGGATTCTACGACATCAACGATTTCGATGCCAACGGCAATCTCCTTGGTGACATTACCCCAGCATTCGGAACCGTACAACCTGGTGACCTCAAGTACAAGGACCTCGATGGCAACAACGTGATCGACCAGAATGATGTCACAGCAGTAGGCCGTACAGAGTATCCTGAGTGGTACTACAGCTTTGGTGGCAAGGTGGGCTATAAAGGCTTCGACCTTGAAGTCCTGTTCCAAGGAACTGCCGGTGTGTCCGCCAACCTGCTTGACAACTGGGATCAGGTTGTGGCATTTGTAGACAATGGCAATGCCTTTGACATCGCAAAGGGTGCATGGGCATACTATCCTACAGAAGGTATCGACAACCGAGCCAACGCCACCTATCCTCGTCTGACAACACAGAGCAACGAGAACAACTATCAACTCAGTTCGTTCTGGGTGAAAGATGCTTCTTATCTCAAGCTTCGCACGGTAGAGCTTGGTTACAACTTCTGCCCTGAGTTGCTGAAGAAGAGTGGTATCGAGAATCTGCGCGTATATCTCAACGCAAACAATCTTTTCACGATCAGTACGCTCTTGAAGGACTACAACATCGATCCTGAGAATGTAGTGAGTCGCTATCCAATGATGAAGTCATTCAATGCAGGAGTAAGTATAACATTCTAAACTATTATGAAAAAGATGAAACATCATATTCTAATTGCGGCTGCATTGGCAATCTCAATGTCGTCGTGTGAAGACTTCCTCGACACAAGTCTAGATACAAACCAGACCAATGAGACATTGGCTACCAGCAGAAGCAGCATCTGGGCTTTTGCCAATGCGTTCTATTCACCAATCCATTATGGCTATTCTGCCATAGACGGTAATATCTTTGCATCTGCGTCGGACGAAGCTCAGCAGACATCCGCCTCTTCCAATGTCATATACTTCAATAAGGGTATGGTCAATGACAATGTCAATCCCCTATCCTACTGCTACACCAACTGCTATGAGGGCATTCGTGCTGCCAACTACTTCCTCGACTATGTAGCTGACGGCAAGGGGAAAGCTTTGCTCGAACTGAACCGCAACCTGGTGACAGACGCAGAGAACTACAAGCGCGATCTGCAGTCGCTCGACTGGTATATCGCAGAAGCTCATATTGCCAGAGCCTACTATTATGCTGAACTGATCAAGATGTATGGTGGTGTGCCCATCGTGGAGCAGACGATGTCGCAGAATGATGGCAAGATGATCAGCCGTGCGTCTTATGACGAGTGTGTGGAATACATCGTAAAAGAGATTGACACATGGAAGGACAAGCTGGCTAAAGACTGGAGCAACTTCGCCGACCGTGAGGGTCGTTTCACACTGGGTGCAGCGCTGGCTATCAAGTCACGCGTACTGCTCTATGCCGCAAGTCCGCTGCATAATCCTACAGACGACCATGCGAAGTGGGTGCGTGCCGCACAGGCTGCGAATGAATTCCTTGCATGTGGTGATATCCACTATGACCTGGACTCAAGTTACGAAAACTACTTCAAGGGTGAGACATCGCTCACAAGTCCGGAGACAATCTACCTGGTTCGCAGGGCAGCATCAAACAGTCTTGAACAGGCCAACTATCCAATCGCCACCCCTGGTGGCAAGAGTGGTGTCTGTCCGACAGAGAACCTCGTAAGCCAGTATGAATATACCGGCATGCCTGATGCCAGCGATCCATACGTCAATCGCGACCCACGTCTTGCGGCTTCCGTTGTAACCAATGGCAGCCAGTGGAACGGACGAACCATCGCACAGGCTCCTGGTGAAACCGATGACATGGCTCATGCTAACGCAAGTCCTACGGGTTACTATTTAAAGAAGTTTCTCACTGACGGGTTGAACCTGATTCAGGGCCAGACAGCGCAGCACAACTGGGTGGCTTTCCGTTATGCAGAAATCCTTCTCAACTATGCCGAAGCCATGAACGAAGCTTTTGGCCCTAAGAATGCTCCTAGTGGATATGTGATGTCGGCAAAGGAAGCACTGCAGAAGGTGCGCGACAGAGCTTCAGTAAGTCTTCCTGCTGTCAACGCCTCGACTATCGAGACCTTCCGCCATGCTGTCAAGCACGAACGGCAGATAGAACTTGCCTTTGAGGATCATCGTTATTGGGACCTTCTGCGCTGGAAAGATGCGATGACCGTATTGAATCAACCCGTGAAAGGAGTGAAGATCAACAAATCGGGTGATAAATACTCGTATGCTGTTGTCGATGTTGCCTCACGTGTGTTCTACGAGAGAAACTATTATCTGCCACTGCTCCGTTCAGAGATAGAGAACTCAAACGGCACATTGGAACAGAATCCTAAATATTAATAGTCTGCGATGATGAGAAATCTATTATTGTTGGCAATGGGTCTTCTTACGTTCCCGACAGCCGATGCCCAGATTATAAAAGTCAATCCGCAATCTATGTCCTGCGCTCTTTATGAGCGCATGGATATAGACGTGGAGCTGAAAGGTGAGTGGAAGAATCCCTACAGACAGGAAGAGGCTCGTCTTGATATGATTGTGACTGCGCCGGATGGCAAGAACAGTTTGGTGCCTGCATTCTTTGTAGAAGGAGAATCAGACAAGACGAGTCATTGGGCTGTAAGATACACACCACAGGCCACAGGACAGCACACTTATACACTGCGCTATACTCAGCCTGGTATGGAATCCGTCTCGCCATCGTACAAACTTCATGTGAAAGAAGGCAAGGGTCACGGTTTCCTGCATGTTGCCGACAATTGGACCCTGCGCTATGATGATGGGACTCCTTTCCGAGGCATCGGTGAGAATATCTGTTGGGAGTCAAGAGCGAATGATGACTCTAAGTATTTCAAAAAGTTGCACGAACAACATGACAGGTTCAACTATCCTGCTATGCTACCGAAGTTTGCGGAAAACGGCGGAAATTTCACTCGTATATGGATGTGCGGTTGGAACTTTCCGATAGACAAAAAAGACCACTTCAACAATACTCGCTATGAGGTATGTGATGGTCCCATCAACCCTAGTGCCGTAAAGCGTTTGGACGAGACAGTCGAGTTGTGTGAAAAACTTGGGATAAAGATAATGCTCTGCATCGGAGCTGGTGATGTACGCACCAATGGTGAATTCTTTGTAAGCGAAGAGGCAAAGGCTGCTCATCGCAACCGCCTGCGCTACATCGTGGCCCGTTGGGGCTACAGCGAGGCCATTGCCATGTGGGAGTTTTTCAATGAGATTGACAACATCCAGTACCGCGACAAGAATCATCCTATCCCTGCAAAGGATATTGTTGACTGGCACGCCCACATGGCTCGTTACATCAAAAGCATTGATGCCTACAAGCATATCGTAACAACGTCTATCTCACACCGAGATCTGGAAGGTCTTAACTCCATTGCTGATATGGATATCAACCAGAAGCATATCTACAACCAAACAACTATCATTCCGAAGACCATCAAAGATTATGCCCAGAAATTCGGAAAGCCTTACATCATAGGCGAATTCGGTTATGAGTGGGACTGGTCGAAAAATTTCGATGATTTCGCTGATGGCATGGATATGGATTTCCGTCGCGGTTTGTGGTATGGTTTGTTCTCGCCAACCCCAGTAACCCCAATGAGCTGGTGGTGGGAATATTTCGACGACCGCAATATGCAGCGCTTTTTTCGTGCTCCAGCCTTGGTCAATCAAGAAATGATCGAAAGCGGTAATGGTAGTTTTGTGCCATGTGAGGCAAGTGCGGACAACGGTCAGGTGTTTGCCGTAAAGTGTGGAAAGAAGACCTACGTTTATCTCTTCAATGACTCAAAGCGTGCCATGAAGAAAGTGCAGTTAGAAGCGAGCGGCACACTGCGCGAATTAGATATCGAAAAGGCTGTATGGAGTAAGGGCAGAAAGTGTGAAGGCACAATCAGCACTTCAGTAAAACCTAATGCAGAGAAAGTCTTTGTTATTGAATAGTGAAGACATTCATTTTCGTTGAGTAAAAAATCATTGATAAAAAACTGAATACAATGAAAAAATCCATCAAACAAGTATTTGCATTTCTTGCTTTAGTATTGACCGTCACCTCTTGTGGCGACTATCTCGAAATGCCAGATATCATCAAGAACATCCTTCCAGACAGTGATGAGGAGCCTGTAGTGGGTGATGTGGTGTTCCACGGTACAACAGAAACACTTGCCAACTGGGAGAAAGGAGACAAAATATCCCTGTTCGACGGTAAGAGTGTGAGCTTGGTTGAAAACTCTGCCAACTCAGGAACGGTAGCAGAATTTAAAAAGGTGGTGCCAGAGCGAGTCCCCTCATGGCTTGCCTTCTACCCAGCAACAGAGAAGATGACCACTACAACTGTATTGGGCTCCATCCCAACAGTGCAGACTGCCACCGAAGGCGCTTGTCAGCGTGAAGCGGCAGCTATGATCGCCAAGTCGTCAACCACACGTCTTTATTTCCGTCATCTTGCAGCCGAGGTGAGTTTCGTGCTGGACATGGATGACATAAAGAGCGTCACTCTTACAGCTGCTAATGGCACCCCAATCAGTGGCGCATTTACAGTGGATTATACGAATGACGATCCTATTGTTGAAGCCTCTGCCTCTGCTGTCGACCACGTCATACTTGAGGGAAATATCGAGCGAGGCAAGGAGTATCGTTTCGCTGTTCTGCCAGCAATGGTGGAAGGTCTGACCCTCGTAGCAAAAAACTCGAAAGGCGAGGAGGTGGCACACAATGTATCCAACACCATGGCGTTGCTCACTTCTGGCACTACTCATGAACTGAGTAATGTCAAAGCTGATGCCGACCTTCCATTAACATACCACATATCCCATATGTGGCTGTGGGGAGGAACAGGTGCAGAATATGACTGTTCGAAACTCTGGGATATGTTTGAAAAGGCTGGATGCTTCGACGCTGAGGATGGTCGTGGTATCAATGCCCTCAAGGACGATGTACTGGAACTGCATGCAGACGGTGCCTTCAAGAACTGGGCAGGACAGGATGCCCGCCATTGGTGGATGGCATTTGACAAGTCGCAGACTCCATCAAAGTACAAGTCGCTTGACATGAGCCAGTACTATTCTGTACTTCCAAAGAACGAGGGTTCGTATGAAATCAGCGGAAACACCATCACCTTCACTCATGAGGATGGTAAGGTCACTACAGGTACCATCGTTGGTCCTGGAACCTACGAGCTTCCAGGTTGTTCGCCGGCGAAGTCAGTCACTATCACCACAATGGCTATCAAGTTCGTGTTGCCAAGTGCTCCCGACGACTGGGATCATTCTTGGGACGACTATGGAGTGTTCTATCGCAAACCACGCCAACTCTACGTGGAATTAGAACAGATGCCTGCAGGATATGTCACACCAGAATCGGCTAAGACAGTTGATCAAGTTGTCTTTGTTGAACCAGCCGACCCAGAACCTGAGTTTGACATCACCACCCTGCCTGGCTCATACAAAGTGAAAGGACTCCGTGTCAATGGTGGTTCGGGCGATGACCCTGCTTTTGTCGATCCTGTTGACAAGAGTTGGTGTTGGGATGAGTCTATCTGGTGGGAGAGCGACAACCGTCTGGAGGTTACTTCCACAACTCTCAACTACTGGGCCGGCGATGACGAGAAGTTCTGGGATTACAAATGGCATGGTGGACAAAGCGACGAAGTTGACATGTCGCATGTCTATGGCATCTTGCCTCACGGAGTGACAAACTTCTCTCTCAACACTACGACAATGGACATGACCATCGGTAATGTGCAGGCTAAGTTGCTCACACCTGGCACCCATCATTTCAGTGCTGGCAATCGTGACCTTACAGTTGACAACGGATGCATCGCCATACATTTCCACATCATGGAAATGATTGACGCCACCTCACAGCGCTGGACTGATATTGACCGCTTTGTCAATGCACCTATTGACTGGGTTATGATTTTTGAGAAGCAGTAAAAAGGATATATCCATGAAAAGGCTATCCATTCTTGTAATCGCTCTGTTATCAGTTTGTACGAACGTGGTGTCACAACAACCCCACAGACAGGAGGTTTCTGCCAACTTCGGGCTGAAGGGCATTCAATCTGATACTGAAAATCCACATTCGCGTACAGCCACCCTGTATCCTCAACGTGTCGAGCCGACGGTTATGGCTTCTCGTCTGGAACAAGTGGCCGACAACAAGTGGACCTTGAAGGATGGATGGATACTTCTTGAGAATGATGCCGTTGTCGCTTCTGACGTCAGCATCTTCTCTGATGAGTTCAGCCCTGAAGATTGGTATAACGCCGTCGTTCCGGGGACGGTCCTTACTTCCTTGGTCGAACAGGGTGTCTATCCTGATCCGTACTTTGGAGTCAATAACATGGCGATACCAGAAGGCCTCTGTCGCAAGGAATGGTGGTACAGGACAATGTTGAATCTCGACCAGGAGATGCTCGACAAGAGGGTAATCCAACTTCTATTCAATGGTATCAATTATCGTGCTGACGTTTGGCTCAATGGGGTCAAACTCGGCACGGTAAATGGTGCCTTCTGCCGCGGATTGTTCGATATCAAAGAAGTTGCCCGTAAGGACAATATCCTTGCTGTCCACATCTATCCTCCCTTCAACCCTGGCTTCCCTCATGAGCAGTCTGCAGTGTCGGGGCGTGGTCCTAATGGAGGCCAGCTATGTCTTGACGGCCCAACGTTCATCAGTTCTGAGGGATGGGACTGGATGCCTGGTGTACGCGACAGAAATATCGGTATCTGGCAGGATGTTCTCCTTCAGGTGAACGATGGCATCAGCATCAACGACACGCACGTCATCACCGACCTTCCGTTGCCGTCTGTTGACTATGCTGACCTCATCGTGGAGACTGAGCTACAAAATCGCCTAACCTCCCATCAGGCGGTATCGCTAAAGATGACGGTCGCAGGTGTAAAGATCGAGAAAAACCTCGTGCTACCACCGGGTGTCACCACACTGCGACTCACCCCGCAGGAGTTTCCACAACTGCGCATCAACAATCCTGAACTGTGGTGGCCAAACGGTTATGGCGAGCAGTCGCTCTATTTGCTCCATCTGGAGGTAAAGATGCTGGGAGGAGTATCTGACCAGAAGGATGTGCGTTTCGGAGTGAGGGAACTGAGCTATGAACTCACCATTGACACACCAACAAAGCAAGCGGCTCGCATTGAGTTTAATCCTACGGACATGCGCGGCACTACCTACATCTTTAACAACCGCATGTTGCGCGACGTGGGCGATGCTGTAAGTATTCCTTCACTTCGTGCTGACGTGGATGAGAGCCAATTGCATTTTATCACCGATGATGGAATGGCCCCGTATCTTGTCATCAGGGTAAATGGCAAACGTATCTATTGTAAAGGGGGCAACTGGGGCATGGACGACATGATGAAGCGCAGCACTCGCCAGCGTCTGGAACCATATCTCAAGCTGCACAAGGAGGCTGGATTTAATATGGTGAGAAACTGGACTGGCGAGAATACTGAAGAGGTATTCTATGATCTATGCGACGAATATGGAATGCTGGTATGGAATGACTTCTGGATGTCGACCGAGGGATACAATCTTGAGCCCAACGATGAGGAATTGTTCATGTATTGTGCCACGGATGTTGTTCGCCGATTTCGCAATCATCCTTCTATTGCAGTGTGGTGTCCGCGCAATGAAGGTTATGCACCCGAGACACTGGAGCGAGGTCTGGCTGAGATGATTTGTCAGGAGGATGGCACACGTCACTATCACCCCAACTCACGCCATTGCAATCTGCGTCCAAGTGGCCCATGGCATTACTTCGAAGATGCGAGCAGATATTTCAGCCGCGAAGCCAAGGGATTCAATACAGAGCTTGGCTCGCCTTCTGTTCCTACTGCGCGCAGCATGAGAAAGTTTCTGGCTCCGGAAGATCAATGGCCCATCGGCGATGCATGGCACTATCACGACCTGCATCCTGAGACCAAGGGCTATATGAATGCTGTGACCGATCTTTATGGTGAGGCTACTAGTCTCGATGATTTCTGCAAGAAGGCTCAGCTCATCAACTATAACAGTTACCGCGCTATGTTTGAGGCCTGGAACAGCAGGCTCTGGAAGAACACTTCCGGCATGCTTCTGTGGATGAGTCACCCTGCTTGGCCAAGTGTGGAATGGCAAAGCTATTCCTGGGACTACGAGACCTTCGGCTCATGGTTTGGCTGCAAGAAAGCCTGCGAACCTCTCCACATCCAGATGAACCTCGATGATGACATGCTATGCGTTGTCAACAACACAGCAAATGACGAGAGAAACCTGAAGGCTGCTGTAAACTGCTATTCGCTTGATGGGATACTCCTCTACTCACAAAGCGAGTCAATTGCCATTGCTCCTGCCAATCATGCCACTCCAGTGTCTAAGGCCCACATACCAACTCTTGAAGGTATATATATCGCCCGTGTGACCCTTATGCGAAGTGGTGACATCGTCAGTGAAAATGACTACATCAGGAAAGGTACGGCAACTGACTTCACCCTGCTCAACACCTTGGACAGTGTGAACTTAAAGCTCACAGATTTGAAAATAGGCCGTACTGTGGATGGACTTCGCACAGCAACCTTCACTGTTTCCAATAAAGGGAAGTGCACTGCTGTGAGTGTGAAGCTCAACCTCAACGATAGCACTGACGGTTCGCAGATACTTCCTGCTTACTTCAGTGACGGTTACTTCAATCTCCTCCCAGGGCAGAAGCGTCAAATCAGCGTACAATATTCTGATGAAGGGAAGGATATAATCATCAGTGCTGAAGGGTATAATGTAAATGAAAAGTTAATAACGAGATAAAAATGAATATTTTCTTTAGTATGATTCTTGGGATTGTATCACTCTCTGGTCAGTGGCAGTTCCGCTGTACTTCTCCTGAAGGAGAGTGGTCAAACGCCACTGTTCCTGGTGCTGTACAAACGGATCTGATGGCATCTGGTGTCATTGATGATCCCTTTTATGGCGACAATGAGAAAAGAGTTCAGTGGGTCGGAGAGAAGGATTGGGAATACCGAAAGTTTTTCGAAGTGAGTGCACAGGATCTTGCCCAAAGCCATCAGGAACTCATATTTGAGGGTTTGGATACTTATGCTACAGTCTTCGTCAACGGGCATAAAGTATTACGTGCGGATAATATGTTCCGTACCTGGCGCGTTGATGTCAAGGGCTTCCTCCATGAAGGACAGAATGAGATAAGGGTAGCATTTGATTCGGTGTTTAAAATTGACATCCCTAAGTATCTTGCTGCACCATACAAACTCCAGGCTTGGCCCAACAATGACCAGTCAGATTTGTGGATAAGCCTTTATGCGCGCAAGGCTGGCTACAATTACGGATGGGACTGGGGACCACGTCTCATCACGGCGGGTATATGGAAACCTGTATATCTGGACTGTTGGAGTGACATCCGGCTCAAGCCTTCACAGATAGTCACCAATAAAGCTGATATTAGAAAAGCGTCAATGAAGGCTTTCGTTGAACTTGAGAGTGACAATGCAACCGAAGCCACTGTGGAAATTCTATCAGAGGGAAAGACTCTATACAAGACAGTCAAGAGTATCGCTGTTGGTGCAAACCTCCTTGAGTGTCCTTTCACTGTCCTCAGGCCTGAACTTTGGTGGACGAAGGCCCTGGGAGGACAGAAAATATATGATTTCGATATAAAGGTGACCGCTGCTGGCACTACAGTAAGAAGGACAGAGCGTACGGGCATACGCACGGTGGAAGTGGTGCGTGAGAGGGATGCCCAGGGACAGTCCTTCTATGTACGCCTCAATGGTGTAGCTGTCTTTATGAAAGGAGCCGACTGGGTTCCTATGGACAATTTTCCTGCCCGGATAAGCAGGGAAAGATACGCCTCAGCCATCAATGATGCAGTGCGTGCAAATATGAACATGCTTCGCGTCTGGGGCGGTGGTATTTATGAGAATGATGACTTCTACGAGGCTTGTGACCAAGCGGGCATCCTTGTCTGGCAGGATATGGCTTTCGCATGTGGCATGTTCCCTTCTGACAATGCATATCTTGAGAGTGTAAAAGCCGAAGTGCGTGACAATGTCTCACGTCTGCGCAACCACCCGTCGCTCGCACTCTGGTGTGGAAACAATGAGAATGAGATTTCCTACTTCGAGTGGGGATGGAACCGCACCATCACCGCAGAGCAGAGACGTGAATACGAAACAGGTCTCCACAGGCTCTTCTACGAGGTAATTCCTGAGACAATCTCTTCAGTGGATGCCAGCAGATACTATCACCCCGGATCACCATCCACAGGATTCAATGGCATCCCTTACAGCGAAGGCGACGCACACTACTGGGGCGTGTGGAAAGGAACATGGGTGGAGGAATACCTCAAACCAAGGAACATAGCACGATTCATGTCTGAGTATGGCTTCCAGAGTTATCCTAACATGAGGACGATCGGGAGCTTCGCACCAAAAGGCCAGCAGTACGTGGGTTCCAATGTGATGATTGCACATCAGAAGGCCCACGATGACAATACCCGTGACCCTAACTACGGTGACAATATGATGAAGAACTACATGGAGCATTATTACCGCATCCCTGATAATTTCCCTGACTATGTTTATCTGGGACAATTCCAACAGGCTGAAGCTGTAAAGGTGGCTATGGAGGCTCACAGACGTGCAAAGCCTTACTGCATGGGTACTCTCTTCTGGCAGCTGAACGATTGTTGGCCTGCAGCATCATGGGCGAGTGTTGACCATTATGGTAGGTGGAAACCGTTGCAGTACTATGCTCGCAGAGCCTACGCAGACATACTGGTTTCTCCATACCAGAAGGATTCGAGTAAAGCTGTTGGCATCCGCGTGGTATCGGATTTGAGAAAGACTACAAGTGCCGAACTTGAGATAAAGGTAATGGATTTCAATGGCAATCTCCGGTTGTCAAGGACTATCACCATCAGTATAGCAGCTGATTCCAGTGCCGATGTGGCAGAAGTTCCACTCTCAGATGTTCCTGAGGGTAGTTTCATTGAACTGCGACTCCGTGCAGGAGGGCTGTTGCTCAGTGAGAACCAGTTCTTCCCTGAGTATCCTAACCAATACTCCTATATGCTGGCAGCACCTTCTGTTATTGCTGAAGACACAATTGGAGGCGTGGTGTTGCGCATCAGTTCAAAGACGCTTATCCGTGGACTCATGCTCGATACAGGCAATGACGAGGATGTGTTTGAGGATAATTGTCTAACCATAGTCCCTGGCTATGAATACACTGTGAATGTAATGACCCAGAAAGACGCCAAGGCTTTCATGGCAAAAATGAGGTATCAGTCACTAAACGATATATTGAAATGAAAAGGACCATCATGCTCGCAGCCATCGTGCTGCCTTTGCTGGCCTCTGCCCAAGAGGTCAGCGTGTGGGAAACCACTGCTGACGGCAACCAGGTGTTGTCATTGAGGCAGGAGAAGTATGCTTTCTCTGATGCATCTACCGACCGACGTGTACCCATCACCGTCGACGACCGTCAGCACTTCCAGAAGATGCGTGGTTTCGGATATGCGCTCACTGGCGGCAGTGCCGAACTGATGATGGCGATGAGTGCTGAAGCCCGTCACAATCTCATCCTTTCGCTCTTTGGCCATGGAGAGGGGCAGGCTGGCATCAGTTATATTCGCCTGACAGTAGGCGCGTCGGACATGAACTCGTTTGTTTTCTCCTATGATGACATGGCTCGAGGCAAGAGCGACTGGGAACTGAAGCATTTCTCGCTGGCTCAAGACTTGCATGATGTTGTACCTGTCATGAAAGAGATACTGGCTGTCAACCCTGACATTGAGATATTGGCATCACCATGGTCTGCGCCAACGTGGATGAAGACAAACAACGAAGTGCAGGGCGGCAAATTGCGAAAGGAGTATTATGATGTCTATGCCCGTTATTTTGTCAGATATATTCAGGAAATGGCAAAGCAGGGCATAACGATTTCTGCCCTTACAATACAGAACGAACCCCTCAACTCACGCAACACGCCAAGCATGGCATGGACCCCTCAGGAGCAGGCTGAGTTTATAGCCGACTATCTCGGACCGCAGTTCCACAAGAATGGCATCGCTACGGAAATTGTATTGTTCGACCATAACTGCGACCGTCCTGACTATCCTCTCACCATCCTCAGCAACCCGAAAGCTTCGCAGTATGCCTCGGGTGTGGCTTTCCATCAGTACATGGGCGACCACTCGGGCATGACAACTGTTCATGAGATGCGTCCTGACAAAGACATCTTCTTCACAGAACAGATGATCATAGACCGCTCTGGCAGCGCTACAGCCACCATAGCACCCGTAGTGGAAAGAGTGGTGGTGAATGTAGTACGCAACTGGTCGTGCAACGTCATACTTTGGAATCTTGCAGCTGACACTGATGCTGGTCCACACACTGACAATGGTGGTTGTCCTTTCTGTCATGGTGCCGTCACCATTGCAGGCAACAAATGGCATAGAAACATCGCTTTCTACGGATTGGCTCACGCCTCAGAGTTTGTTCCTGCCGGTTCGTATCGCATTTCAAGCACATCACCAACCGACAAAGGCACCATCCTTTTCGAGGACGAACAGTCGGTGGGAACAATGCGTGCCGTGGAGTACGAGCATTCGGGTGTGTTGCCTAATGTGGCATTCGAAACTCCCGACGGCAGAATCGTTCTTGTGGTCGCCAACACCCATTCTTCTTCTGAATCGGTATGGGTTAGATATCATGGTAAGTACTGCGAGATTCCGGTGGCAAGCGGTAGTGTCGTAACTTTGGAGTGGAAGAAATAATCGAAGTGGTATCATCAAAAACGAAAAAACAATGAAAAAAAAGCATTTCGTCCTTTTACTTTTTCTGTTTTCATCTATCTCAATATATGGACAGGCATTTTCGACAGAAGGTTGGTGGTCGACTGAGACACAGAAATATTCGCCTGTGGTGACGGCCGATGGACACATCACCTTCCGCACTCCTGCCCCTAATGCCAAGGAAGTGAAACTTGTGTTTGGTGAGTGGGACGTTGAGCCTGTCCATATGCGCAAAAACGCTAAGGGCGACTGGGAAACGACAATCGGTCCTGTAGCTCCGGGTGTCTATGAGTATAAGTTTGAAATAGATGGTCTGAAGGTATTAGACTACAAGAACCCTCAGGTGAAATCAGGCACAGAGGTGTATGGAAACATGGTCGAGGTGTGTGCATCTACTCCTCGTTTCGACCAGTATGTCCATGCTGGCAGCGAGGTCGATGTGATTAGTTATATCTCTACCCCACTCTCTCAGCGAAGGAAGGTATATGTATACATTCCTGCTGTGTATTATGAGAATCCAGAAATCAGGCTGCCGGTGTTGTATCTCCGACATGGTGGAGGTGACGATGAAAGTAGTTGGGTTCGTTCTGCATCGGCAGATGCCATCATGGACAATCTCATTGCTGAAGGTAAGGCCCAGCCGATGATTGTTGTCATGACCAACGGACTCACCGACGGTTCCTGGGCTGGTGGAAGTAATGTGGAGGGTATGAAGGCATTGGAGGATGAACTCCTCAAAGATGTCATTCCACTCGTTGAAAAACGCTACCGTGTACTGACCGACCGAAAGTGGCGTGCCATCGCAGGTCTCTCAATGGGTGGCGGACAGGCTTTCGTGATCGGTATGCGTCACCTTGAGTTGTTCTCCGCGATAGGTGAATTCAGTTCTGGCCTGCTGAGCGACTCTGCCTGGGACTACTCGAAATATGGTGTGGCAAGCATCGACGACTCTGCCAAGGTGAATTCCATGCTCTCGCTGCTTTGGGTTTCGTGTGGCACCAAAGACACACGCTGGGAAGGGCACAAGGAGTTCTGCCAACTGCTCGACAGGAAAGGCATCAACTATGTGTTCCATCATAGTGAGCACGGCCATGAGTGGCAGTTCTGGAGAGAGCAATTGCGTGACTTTGCAACAGCCTTATTCCATTAAAAAACGATTACTACTGAACAAAAACAAGAATATGATATGAAGTTAAAGAAATATGAAGGTAATCCTATTATGAGGTCTAATCCTGCGAACGATTGGGAATCCTTGATTACATGTAATCCGGGCGTAATTCATGACGGAGAAAAATTCATTATGCTTTATCGCTGTGCCGGCGACGATGAACAGCATGTCATCCGTTTCGGACTGGCAGAAAGTACTGACGGATTCCATTTTGAGCGTAGCAGCGATGCTCCCGTCTTCGGTCCTTCTATCGATGGTCCTGACAGCGGTTGTGTTGAAGACCCAAGAATAGTCAAGTTTGGCAATGTATACTATGTGACCTATGCATATCGCCCAATGGCTCCCGGCCGTTACTGGACATTTCCACACGATGTGGTGCT
>JAEEGI010005576.1_pt1 | contig 28958 bp, 25 predicted proteins | sample 8958751 | NCBI WGS metagenome assembly JAEEGI01 (sample SAMN16246545, study PRJNA631951) | gut metagenome | biome: gut microbiome; feature: rumen; material: KS-attached | host: Bos | place: Iran: Karaj | collected 2018-10 | reverse complement strand
AAAACCTAAACATCGCAGATGCCGAGATAATCTTGCACAAAGAACTGTCTCACATCCTTGTTTTAGCCCTACAAACCAGTCTCTACTATGCCCCTATTGCGTTTGCTAGTGCAAACATAGTAACTAATATGAAAAAGTATGTCTTATTTGCTTTTATAGCATTGTTTAGTATCTCTTCTCATTCTGCATGGGCGCAATATGTAAAACACATAGCCGAAGATGGAACGGTTTCGTGGATTGGAATCTATGGAGAAATCGAAGGCACAAAAATTAAGATTCGTGGAGGAGGGGAAGATAATGCTTTTTGTTGTGCAAATAGTAACGATGGTAACTATATTGGAAGGGGTTCTATTGACCTAAATGAGGTATGGTCGGAGAGTGGTGGAATAGGAATACATTATCAAGTGACTATCATCGGGGAGTCTTCGTTCGTTAATTGTCATGGTTTGACCTCCGTCGTTATTCCTTCTAGCGTGACCAGCATCGAGTATTTAGCGTTCTCTGATTGTAGTGATTTGACCTCTATTGATATTCCATTCAGCGTGACCAGCATCGGGAATAGGGCATTCTCTTGGTGTAGTGGCTTAACCTCAGTCACCATTCCAAACAGTGTGACCAGTATTGGAGCAGGTGCGTTCGCTGGTTGTAGTAGCTTAACCTCTATTGTTGTAGAATCAGATAATTCTGTTTATGATTCCCGAAATAATTGCAATGCTATTATTGAAACAGCTTCAAATACTTTGATAGCAGGATGTAGTAATACGAATATTCCTTCTAGCGTGACCAACATCGGGGATAGGGCGTTCGAGGGCTGTAGTGGTTTGACCTCCATTGAGATTCCTTCTAGTGTAACGAGCATCGGGAATTTTTCGTTCAGCGGTTGTAGTGGCATGACCTTGATTACTTCTTATATAACTGAAGTGTTTAATACCGGAACAGATGCTTTCAATGGTTGTAATAAAGCCACCTTGTATGTTCCAAAGGGCTTGGTGATTACTTATCGGTCAACAGCAGATTGGAATCGAATCAATTGGATAGAAGAAATGTCAGAAATAATATCTGGAGTATTTATTTCTTGTAATAATAAAGGCAAGGTAATAATTAATGGTGATGTTCAATTCACTAATGATTTGGGAGAGGTGAATGTAAAGGATGGAGAGGATAACATCTTCGTTTTTCAACCTAATGATAACTGTCAGTTGAAGCAGGTGCTGATTGATGGTTTGGATGTAACGCTTTCTGTTGAAAACAACCAACTGACAACGAAGGTAAACGAAGGATCGAAGATGATTGTCATATTTGACAAGGCGGGTTACGATGTGAACGGAGATGGACAAATAAACATTAACGATGTAGTTACACTCGTTAATTACATCTTAGGAAAGTAAGAACGAAATAATCCTAAGTGGTTCTGTGTCACTTGGGATTGTTATTGACGTTCTCTATACTATATAAAACAAGAGGATAGTAATTCTACAGAAAAATCCAAGTCCTAATAGTTAAACAGCGAAAGAATCTCGCTAAGCTTTGCTGCTCGGACTTGGATTTCGTTGGATTGTTCTGTGTGAATCAGAGTCATCTGTGGTTTTTAATTACAGCAATCTAAGTGGATGAGGACGGGGGGAAATGTATCATCATGTCAATTTTTTGTGATTTGTTTTTGTTTATTTTGCTGATTATCGTATATTTGCGGAGAATAATCTTAATACGATAAGGAAATGAAAATCACAATGGTATAAACTAAATAACTAATAATTATGAATGACTTGAAGACTTTATTTAAGAGTATCATCGTATGTTTCATGCTCATGCTTTGTGGCAGTGTGAGAGCTGAAAGCGGAAGCTATACGATTGTATTTGGGAACAAGTTAAAGGGACCTCAACCACTCAATTCCACTATTTCGGCTGCCACCACCATCTCTGAAGGATTGGAGTATGTGGTGTCTAAACCTTATACTGTTGATGTGGGTAATTGTTATTATGGTGATTCTGTCGCTAGCATCCGCATCGGCAAGAGCGGTAGTGCCTCGAAACTGACGATTGGCTTGTCGAAAGCGGGACAGGTTCATGCAACGAGTGTGGTGGTGAAATGCAATAATTTTGGAACCCCAAGAAATCTCAATGCAAAAATATCAGTGAATGGTGCTGAAAGCCAGACCACGAGCGTGAATGAAAAGTTGCATGAGTTTATGTTGAATGTCGACATCGAAGAAGTTATCTTGGAGGGCACAGCAGCCATTTTCATCTATTCCATCACGGTCAACTACGACGGACCTGCCTCCTTCGATGAACGGAAGGATCCTGAACTGGCGTTCAATCCATCCTCATTGACCATCATGAGTGGAGAATCCATCACTGAACCGACACTGAGAAACAAAGGCGATGGGGAAGTGATTTACTCTGTGGATGACAAAGACGTGGTGACGGTTGACTCCTTGACGGGAGCTCTGACCATCATGGGTTCGGGTACAGCCATTGTTACTGCCATTTCATCAAAGACAGCTGGCTTCTTGGCTGATACGGCTTCCTATACCGTCAATATCCTTCCGAAAGAAATCATCGACCTGAGAGGAAAGAGCGAATCCATCACGTTCACTGATTTCCATCGCATTGGCGAATACACGGTCCCAATTAAGGGTGGACTGTTGGCGAGCGACAACGCAGCATATAGCGGATGGAGAAAGGCAGACTGCATGGGAGGAGTTGACAGTTCACTGGTGATGAAGAAAACATGTGGCATCTTTGCTTCTCCTATCATCAAGAGCGACAAGGGCGTGAAGGTGGTTGTGATGTGCAGCAGTTGGACAAAGAACTTCAAGATTGAGATGGATGGGGTAGCAGAAGTAACTAACTATGGAAGTGGACTGTATCAACTTGTCAGCCTTTCCACTTCAGCCACAGAAACCTCGTTCATCCTCTATTCTGGCAGTGGTGCAACGACTGTGAAGAGCATAGAAATCGTTCCATTCACGGATGCTGACGTTCTGCTTCCTACCTACTCCCTTGCTAGTGGCACATACAACGAGCCACAGACGGTGAGCCTTTCCGCTGCCGACGGATGCACCATCTATTACAGCACTGACGGCACAGTTCCTTCCATCGAATACACTGGACCTATCAGCGTGACAAAAACAACCACCATCCAAGCCATTGCGAGGGATGCAGAAGGAAGTGAGAGTGAGGTGGCGAAGGCTACATACACCATTGAAGCAGCTGTGACACTGAAGGAATACACGAGTATTGCCGCTTTGATAGCTGCAAGACCAGCCAACAAGTGTATCCTGACGCTGACGAACGCGCAAGTGCTTTTTGCTTCGGGAAGTGACGTGTATGTGAGGGATGAAACGGGAGCGATAGACTTCTACATGTGCGGTTTGCTCTACACCGAGGGACAGGTGCTGAATGGCAGTGTGACGGTCACCTATTCGAAATACTACGACATTCCAGAAGTGCGGTCGGTGAGCAACAACCAGTTGGTGGCAACGGAGGGTACGGCAGTTCCTAAGGAGGTGGAAGTGAATCAGGTGACCCTCAAGGACTACGTCTGCGATTACATCAAAGTGAAAGGCACGTTAGAAAACTTTGGGTCAGACATTTATGTGTCGGATGGCAGTCAAAGACTGATTATCAGTAATAAGTTCGGTATTCACGGCATCAACCTATCTACTATTGGCAATGGTTCTGAGGTGGAGGTGTCAGGCATCGTGGTTCCTTATTCCACTTCAAGCAATTATTACTACTCATCACCACGACTCGCCGTGATGAAAATTGAAGTGACGGCAGAGGCACCTTTGTTGATTCCAAGCTATAATAACATTGCCGAAGTGATTTCTGCTGCGCCAAAGGGCAGATTCTATCTGATGCTCAACGATGCTCAGGTGCTCTATGCTGGCGCGAACGACATGTATGTGAAAGATGCTACGGGTACTATCAATTTCTATGAATGTGGTCTTGAGTATAAGACGGGACAGGTGTTGAACGGAAAGATTCTGGCTCACTACGAGCACTTCAGACGCCTCATTCCAGAGATTTCAAAGGTAACCGAACAGCAAGTGACAGCAGTGGATGGTACTGCATTTCCATTGGATGTGAGCAGTACGGACATTTTGGGCGGTGAATATACGAGCGAGTTTGTGACAACGACGGGTACACTGGTCATCGATGCAGAAAATGGCATGAACTACCTCTCGGATGGAACGACTCAGGTGTCGATTTACAACAATCGCTTCAATATGCCTGATATCGACTTAACGAAGTATGAGGAGGGAACACGGTTGACAGTGACGGGCATCGTTGTTCCTAAGAGTAGTTATCCAAATCCTAGCATTCCTCAAATCGCATTGCTCTCCATCGGAACCACTTCGGCTGAAGTGAACTACTATGGCGACTGCAATTTGGATGGTTTTGTCAATATCAGCGACGTTGTTCAGCTTGTCAATTACATCTTGGGCAATGGAGACGGTTCAGGCGTGTTCAGCATGCTCAATGCCGATGTCAATGGGGATAGGAATGTCAATATCATTGATGTGGTTGAAGTCGTCAACATGATTCTCAACAATGAATTGAGGCCTCGAACCAATAGCGGTACTTCGGAGTAAAACTTGTTTTCCGAGTAAGAAAGTCGGGAGAAAAGGAGTGTGTTATGGAAAAATACACTTATCTTTGTGGCATGAATCATGAGGAGTGTCACTCCCGACTTTTTTAGAAAGAATACGATGTCAGAACTTACATTCAACGGAGGAGAGCGTGTCCGTATGGGGCGCATAGAGGTGATTTGCGGGTCGATGTTCTCGGGCAAGACCGAGGAATTGATTCGTCGTTTGCGCCGTGCCCAGTTTGCACGTCAGCGTGTGGAGATTTTCAAACCAAGTATCGACGTGCGATACAGTGAAGAGGATGTGGTGTCGCATCAGGGCAATTCCATCCTTTCCACGCCTGTCGATTCTTCGCAGAGCATCCTATTGCTCGGCAGCGAGAGCGACGTGATTGGCATCGACGAGGCTCAATTCTTCGACGAAGGCATCGTGGAGGTTTGCAACGAACTCGCCAAGCGAGGTGTGCGTGTGATTGTGGCAGGTCTCGACATCGACTATTTGGGCAATCCTTTCGGTCCCATGCCGAAGTTGCTTGCCATTGCCGACGACGTGACGAAGGTGCATGCCATCTGTGTGCGCTGTGGTGCCTTGGCATACGTCTCCCACCGCATCGTGGCAGGCGACCGTCAGGTGATGCTGGGCGAGATGAAGGAATATGAACCCTTGTGCCGAGAATGCTATGCAAAAGCGATGAATGCGAAGGGTTCATAACGTTTTTCTATCGATGAAATCGACTTTTTTCGTAAAGCGTTTGCCATGAAGTAACTCTATATCAACATAACGGCGATGACACAAGAAGAGTGGTATATTGTTCTCTACGTCTTGATTATCATCCCGACGATGGTAATCGTAGTGATGGAGAAACGCCAACCCATGAAAACGGTGGCGTGGTTGCTTGTGTTGGCTTTTGTTCCTATTGTTGGGCTTGTTTTTTATTTCTTTTTTGGTCAGAATATACGAAAAGAGCGTTATATTGTCCGTCACAGTCTCGACAAACTGATGCGTAAGTCGATGATTGAGAGTGGTGGGCATCATCCGTTGCAGTTGCCTGAGCGTAACCAAAAACTCATTCAGCTTTTTGCCAGTCAGAACCTTGCTTTGCCTTCCAACAACAATGTGGTGGATATTTATACTTCGGCAAAGAAGCTCTTCGACGACATGCTGAAGGAGATAGATGAGGCAAAGCAACACATTCATATATCCACTTACATTATTGACGACGATGAATTGGGTCGGCGCTTTGCGGAAGTGTTGAAACGTAAAGCGGAGGAAGGCGTCGAGGTGCGCCTTGTGTATGATTCAGTGGGCTGTCTGCACACTTCTCGTCGTTTTTTCCAGCAGATTAAGGATGCCGGTGCGGAAGTGGCATCGTTCATGCCAGTTCGTTTTCCTTTCCTCACCCGAAGAATCAATTATCGTAACCACCGCAAGCTTTGTATAGTGGATGGCGTGGTGGGTTACATCGGTGGCATGAACATCGCTCAGCGGTATATCTATGGCACTGGTGAACAGCCTTGGCACGACTTGCATGCAAGGGTGAAAGGTGGTGCGGTGCAAGCCATGCAACATGTGTTTGAGGAAGATTGGTATTTCTCCACCAAGCTTTTGTTGAATCAGAAGAAGTATTATCCTCAACCCGACGTAAGCGTTGACAAGGCTTGTTTGGCACAAGTGGTGACCAGTAGTCCTGCTTCTCAGTGGCACAATATTATGCAAGGCTATGTGCGTATTTTGTTGGAAGCTCGCAAGTATGTGTATATGGAAACGCCTTATTTCATGCCAACAGAACCAATCCTCAATGCCATGCGTACTGCTGCTTTGTCGGGGGTGGATGTGCGATTGATTCTGCCTTTGCATGGCGATTCGAAGATTGTGGAGTGGGCGAGTCAGTCCTATCTGTCGGAGGTGGTGAAGGCTGGTGTGAAGGTCTATCTCTACAAGGCAGGTTTTCTTCATTCCAAAATGCTGGTCAGTGACGATGCGGTATGTACTTGTGGTTCTTCGAATGTGGATTTCCGAAGTTTTGAGAACAACTTCGAGTGCAATCTTTTCCTTTATGGAGAAGAGATGGCAAAGCAAATGAAGAATGTTTTCTTGTCTGACCAAAAGGATGCGATGATTATAACGCTTTCCAATTTGCGACGTTATAAACAACCTTTCATGGACCGATTCATGCAATCACTCTCGAGATTGCTTTCTCCTCTGTTGTAAGTAAGTTTCCTGTTTACAAATTTGAATCCCAATGAAAATTATTGACGATAAGCTCATCAACCAGGTGGCAGACGAAGCGAAGAATTCGCCCAGATTGCGGAAGAATTATAACTTTCACCAGAGTCTTTCTGATAAATGCCATCGTTTCTTGAATGCCTTGGAACCTGGTACTCAAATTCCCATTCATCACCATCCCACCAAGGACGAGACCTTTATCATTTTGAGAGGCAAGGTCAGGGTGAGCACCTATAATGACCAAGGTGAGATTTTGGAGTCTTGCATCATCAGTCACGAAGACGGAATGTATGGAGTTGATATTCCCAAGAACACTTGGCATAGTGTGGAATGCCTGGAACCAAGTGTGTTGCTGGAGTGCAAGGAAGGTCCGTTTGTGGAGCATGAGGTTGAAGGAATATTGAAATTGTGATTAAAAGCCCCCCTCCTGCTCCCCCGAGGGGGAGTTGGTGGTGGGCTTCGCTTTAGGGGATTATCTAAAGCGAATTTGGGGATTGACTGAAGCGCTCCTTTGGATTGGCTGACGCCGAGCTGAAGGTTCAACTAGTTGCCGAAGGCTCGTTATCGAAATGGCGAGCCTTCAGCGTTGCGATGGCGAAGGCTCGCCGTGTTAACGCTGAGGGCTCGGCAGTTCAGTTGAATCGAAGAAAAAGTTTAGTGGAACCAAAGGAAGGGGGCTGAAGAATCAAGGGATTGCTTCGGCAAAACCGAAGCGCACGGTGGCTGGGGAATGAGGGATTGCATCGGCAAAACCGAAGCGAACGGTGGTTGATGAATGAAGAAGCTGTTTGTGGATGGCAAAAATGGGGAAAAAGGGGCTGGAAAGGGGGTGCCATAAAAGTTTTGGGAGAAAAACTGCGCTTGTTTCAACAAAAAAGCGTACCTTTGCACGCAATTTTAAAATGTGGACAGATTTGGGCTGCTTGCAACCACAGTAAAAAATGCTAAAACGACATGGATTAACCTTGAAAATTAAAAGGTAAAAATTAAAATGTGTAATTGCCAATGAGCACGAACTTTTAATTTTTCGTTTTAATTTCTCATTTCGATGAATGCATGTCGAGGCAATTTTCCCAATTTCTTCCCCACACCTTTTTTATTCATTATTTAAATTTAAAAGTATGGGTTATCTATTTACATCAGAGTCGGTAAGCGAGGGTCATCCTGACAAGGTTGCCGACCAGATTAGTGATGCTGTTTTGGACAATTTGTTGGCTTACGACCCAGATTCCAAAGTGGCTTGTGAGACGCTTGTGACCACGGGACAGGTGGTGATAGCAGGCGAGGTGAAATCGCGTGCATACGTTGATTTGCTTGAAGTGACACGTGAAACCATCAAGAGGATTGGTTACACAAAAGCGGAATATAAGTTCGAAGCAGAAAGTTGTGGCGTGTTCAATGCCATTCACGAGCAGAGCGGAGACATCAACCGAGGTGTGGAGCGCGAAAAGCCTGATGACCAGGGCGCTGGCGACCAAGGTATGATGTTTGGTTATGCTATTAATGAGACAGAAAACTATTTGCCTCTTTCCCTTGACTTGAGCCATCATCTTCTTCGCACACTCGCCGACATTCGTCGCGAGGGGAAGCAGATGACTTATTTGCGCCCAGATGCCAAGAGTCAGGTGACGATTGAATATAGTGATGACGGCAAGCCGCTACGAATTGATACGATTGTGCTGTCAACCCAGCACGACGAGTTCGTTCTACCTAATTTGACGATGAATCAAAAGACGGCAGACGAGCAAATGTTGTCGAAAATTAAGCAGGATGTGAAACAGATTCTGATTCCTCGTGTTGTGAAAGAAATCCACGATGAGAATATCAGGAACTTGTTCACCCCAAGCATCAAATATCACGTGAATCCAACGGGAAAATTCGTCATTGGTGGACCTCATGGCGACACGGGTTTGACGGGTCGAAAAATCATTGTTGACACATACGGTGGTCGTGGTGCTCATGGAGGTGGTGCTTTCTCGGGCAAGGACCCATCGAAGGTGGACCGTTCTGCGGCCTACGCAGCGCGTCATATTGCCAAAAACATGGTGGCAGCTGGTGTGGCAGACGAGATGCTGGTGCAGGTGAGCTATGCTATTGGTGTGGCAAAACCCGTGAGTATCTATGTGAACACTTATGGAAAGAGCCACGTTCCGCAGTCGGATGGTGAGATTGCCAAGAAGATTGGTGAGTTGTTCGATCTTCGTCCTAAGAAGATTGAGGAGCGCCTGAAATTGCGCAAGCCTATATACGAGGAGACTGCTGCCTATGGGCACATGGGACGCGAACCAAAGATTGTTGTGAAGAAATTCAAGAATTCATACGAAGGCAACAAAGAAGTGGAAGTTGAGCTCTTCACGTGGGAAAAGCTTGACTACGTGGATAAAATTAAAGAGGCTTTTGGATTAGTGTAATAGACATTCTATCCTCCTCTTAACATTCTCGGAAGAAAAATGGCAATTGCGGAATTTGATTCTATCTTGACACGAGGCTCTGCCACTCCTTTGTCGGAACACCCTTACGTAGTAGAGGGTGCTAAACTGACGGATTGGGATGTGGCAGGAGTGCTTCGTGCTGAGACGGTGGCGAGCGATGGTTGGAACGTGTTTGCCATGCTCTTGATGCTGGGAGTGCTGGTGGCGCTTCTGGCAAAGAATCGAGAATACCTGTTGTATAGATTCAGGGATTTTCTGACCAATGAGCGTCGTTTCAGTAATGCTGCCATGATGCCTGATGCCAGCGAGTTGCCGCAGACCTTGGTGCTTCTCGTGATTACTTGCTGCAGTTTCAGTTTCATCTTCCACGATTTCTTGGCAAAGATACCTTCGGTAGCTCAATGGTTGGGAGAGTCTTTTCATCTTTACGCAGTGATTTTTGCTCTGATGCTTCTCTTCATTTTGTTGAAAGCCTTCCTCTATAAAGTGGTGAATTGGGTGTTTTTCCCTTCAGCTAAAAATCAGAAATGGATGTCTTCGTATTTCTTCCTTACATCGATGACTTCGTTTGTTGTTTTTTTAGTTGCAGCACTCTATATGTTTGTTAACATTAGCTATCTGGAAGTTGCAATTTGTCTGTTGGTTTTGTTGTTTTTGTATGAATTATTGCTCTTTTATAAGCTAAATGTAAACTTTCAAGCCAAAAAGTATGGTCAATTGCTTATTTTTTTGTACTTTTGCGCCGTCGAAATAGTACCACTCCTTGCAATTTGGCACTTTTTTGCGCAAAATCATACGATTTGACGCTTATATAATACGACAATTACAAATCAAAAAGATCGGATTTGATGACGCCTAAAATCTTAATTTCTCAGCCTCGCCCTCAAACTGAAAAATCTCCTTATTTTGAATTGGAGAAAAAGTATGGTGTGGAAATGGTGTTCCGCCCATTCATTAAGGTAGAGCCCATGGAGCCCAAGGATTTTCGTGCACAGAAAGTGTCGATTCCTGGCCATACAGCCATCGTTTTTACTTCTCGCCATGGCATCGACCATTTCTTCAATCTTTGCAAGGAACTTCGTGTGAGTATTCCTGACGACATGAAGTATTTTTGCAAGTCGGAGCAAGTGGCTCTCTATATTCAGAAATACGTGCAGTATCGTAAGCGCAAGGTATTTTTTCCTCTCACAGGCCGCATTGACGACCTTATCCCTATCATGGTGAAGCATAAGACTGAGAAGTATTTTGTGCCTCAGTCCTCAGCTCATACTGATGATATGAAGAACAAGCTGGATGCAGCGGGTTTGACACACAACGAAGCTGTGATGTACTATACCGTGAGCAACGATTTTGGTCCAGACGAGCCTTTCGATTATAACATTGTCGTTTTCTTCAGTCCTGAGGGAGTGCATTCCTTGAAGAAGAACTTCCCAGACTTCGAACAGGGTTCCATCGCCATTGCTTGTTTGGGTAATACCACGATAGCTGCGGCAAAGGAAGCTGGACTCAGGGTAGATATGCAAATCACTCCTGAATTGCGCTCTGTGCCAGCTTTGATTGAGGATTTCATCAAGCGTCACGACAAGAGCGAAATCAAGAAGTAACACACACAAATAGATTTTCCTATGCGCGAGACTTTTACCAAGGCAGAGCGCATTTGCAGCAAACTGCTGATAGATAAACTTTTCACAGGCGGAAATGCATCAATGGCTGCATTTCCGCTTCGTGCTGTGTATATGTTCATTGATGCTGAAGACGAAAAGTTGTCGTTGAAATCGCCCATTTCAGTATTGATTAGTGTGCCAAAGCGTAAGCTCCATTTGGCGGTAGATAGAAACCGCTTGAAGCGACAGGTGAGGGAGGCTTATCGTCGCAACAAACAGAGTCTCTATGCTTTGATGGAGGAGAAAAAACTGCATTTGGCGATTGCTTTTATCTGCATCAGTGACCAACCGGCTGAAACGGAACAAGTGACTCGTGCCGTGAAAAAGGTTCTTCGTCGTATTGAAGAATCCGTGAAAAAGGAAGAGCCAGTGGTAAGGTCTATCAAAGAACCCGAAATTGAGCCTTCAGAGACGCTGGAAGAGGATTTCTCCGACGGGCCGTATAATCCTTTGCTTTCGGAAGATTGAGGCTCCTGGGTGCGATTTTGAAAGATGAAGACTTTTCTCCATACTCTTTGGTCCTGGATAGGCGTGCTTTGGTCTTGGATTGGCAAGATTTTATCGTGGGTTCTTTTGATTCCAATTTATTTCTACAAGAAGGTCATTTCGCCTATCACTCCGCCAGCATGCCGCTTCACCCCCACATGCTCTACTTATGCGGTGCAAGCCATCAAGAAGCATGGACCCATCAAAGGCTTTATTCTTGCTACCTGGCGCATCCTGCGCTGCAATCCTTTCGGAGGCTATGGCTACGACCCCGTGCCTGAGAAATTCCATTGGATGTTCTGGAAAAAAGAAACCCATAGCAACTGACTTCCCTCTTGAAGTCATGTTCCTGTGGGTTTTTGCATATAGGTTTTCACCTTTGAAATTTAACTAACTAAGTAATAATTGTATGAAAACGAGAATCATTTCACTTTTTTGTTCCATCGTGCTGGCATTGCCAGTGGCTGCTCAGTCGTGGGTTTGGTATCCTGGCGATATGGACATCTGGATGGGCAACAAAATCAATAATTTACGCACTGAGCGAGGTTCGTTCTATCCTGCATTCTGGCAAGCATACAGTCATGAGCAGACGGTGGAGTACGTGAAGACCGTCGAATTGGCTGAGGCAGAAGAGGTGGAGCTGTGTGTCGATGGTCATTTTGGCGTGAAGATTGATAATACCTATCTGTTTGGTATGCCCAAACGTTTCACGGTTCCTGCTGGCAGACACACGCTGCATATCGCTGCACACAACAAAATGGCTCCTCCTGCACTTTGGCTAAAAGGCAAAACTTTTGTCAGCGACACGACGTGGACTGTCACGAACTATGCTGTGCCTGCTCAGGTGGATACATGGAAAGAAACGGATGGTACACCCACTTTCACCCATCCTGAGCAATGTCCTTCCTCCTATCGCCTCCCCATCACTCCCATCCAGCCTGTCAAGACGAAGCGAACGGGTAAGGAACTCTTTGTGGAGTGGCAGCGCGAAGGCATCGGCTATTTGCAGTTGAATGGTGTGAGTGGCGAAGGACAGGTGAATGTCTATTATGGTGAGAGTCCTGACGAGGCGCGCGACAAGCAACACTCCATCCTGACGGACCAAGTGGTTTTCTCTGGAGACCAAGTCACCGACCTCGCCACGATGGTTATTCAGCCACGTACTGGTAGCATCTATGCTTTGAAGAACAGTCGTGCCATGCGCTATGCATTGGTGGAATGTGTGGGCAATATCAGCATCGATGGTGTAACGCTTCTCTCAGAAATGAAAGACGTGAAGCAGCGTGGTTCCTTCGAGTGTAGTGACACCTTGATTAACCGCATCTGGCAGGTGGGTGCCTATACGCTCCATCTGACCGACCGCGAAGTGATGATTGAGGGCATTAAGCGCGACCGTTGGATGTGGAGTGGCGATGCCATCCAGTCGTATCTGATGAACTATTACGCATTCTTCGACACTCCTGTTGTCAAGCGTACCATCTGGGCATTGCGAGGCAAAGACCCAGTCCAACAGCACATCAACACCATCCTCGACTACACTTTCTTCTGGTTCAATTCCATCTACGACTATTATCTCTATACGGGTGATGCCGCCTTTGTGCGTCAAATCTATGGGCGCATGAAAAGTATGATGGACTATGTGCAGGGACGTCTGAACCAACGAGGAATGGTGGAAGGACAACGGGGTGACTGGGTGTTCGTCGATTGGTCGCCTCGCGATATGTCGAAGGATGGTGAACTGGCGTTCGAGCAATTGGTCTATCTGCGTTCTTTGCAGACCATGCAGCAGTGTGCGGAACTCATGGGTGAGCGCGACGATATGAAGCGTTATGGCGATGCCGCCAAGCAGCTTCACAGTCAGATTCTTCCCACTTTCTGGAATCAGAACAAAGGAGCATTGATTCATCACACCCGAAACGGACGACAAGAGCAGGAACTGACACGCTATGCTAACATCTTTGCTGTGCTCTATGACCTACTGGACGAACAGCAGCGTACGTCGGTGCTCCACCATGTGCTGCTGAATGACTCTGTGATGGAAATCACGACGCCTTACATGCGCTTCTACGAACTGGAAGCCCTCTGTGCCTTGGGACTGCAGCAGGAGGTTCTCAACGAGATGCGTTCCTATTGGGGCGGTATGCTTGCACAGGGTGCTACCACCTTCTGGGAAACCTACGACCCGAAAGAGGGTTATCCTGAACGATTGGGCATGTACGGCAACCGCTACGGAAAGTCGCTCTGCCATGCTTGGGGAGCTTCGCCAGTCTATCTGTTAGGCAAATACTATCTCGGTGTGCAACCAACAAAGCCAGGCTATGCGGAGTGGGAGATGCACCCTTGTCTGGGAGATTTGAAATGGATGAAAGGCGATGTGCCTACACCTCATGGCAATATCCATGTCGAGATGACGCAAAGGCAGCTGACAGTTCAAGCCACGGAAGGGCAGGGCACCATCTATTTCCAGTCGAAGGGGAAACCACGTGTCACGGGTGGTACGCTCTCGTCGCTTGGAAATGAACAATACAAGGTGCTTGTCAATGGTTCACAACAAGTTGTCATTAAGGGACATCTGAATAAATAAAGAAAATGCTCAGGGGCTGATTTCGATAATGAAGTCAGCCCCTGAGCATTTATTGAAAGGAATGAAAGACAAGTGACTTTCAGAGCGTGATGGTCGTTCCCGATTCCTTGCCGATTTGGTCGGCTTTTGTGATGATGACGCGCTTCACACCAGCTTGGCAAGCAGAGAGGGCATTCTCTATTTTCGGTATCATGCCACCCTGGATGATGCCTTCAGCAACGAGCTGCTTGAAGTCGCTCGCGTCGATGTGGCCAATCACGCTGTTATCGTCGTTTTCATCGCGCAAAACGCCCGCTTTCTCAAAGCAATACACGAGTGTCACCTCGAAATAAGGAGCGAGTCCTTTGGCGGTTTCTGCGGCAATGGTATCGGCATTGGTATTAAGCAGATGTCCCTCGCCATCATGGGTGAGAGGAGCCATCACTGGCACGATGCCTTTGGTGATGAGGGTGGAGAGCATTTGTCCATCACACTTGTCCACGTCGCCCACAAAACCATAATCCACGATGACATCTTCGGAGGTTCCTGCCACTTGGGCTGATACCTTCACAGGTGGACGCTTGTGGCTGCGTATCACGTTCATGTCAGCACCCGTGAGTCCCAAGGCATTGATGCCCATCGCTTGCAAATTGGCAACGATGTTTTTGTTCACCAATCCTCCGTACACCATCGTGACAACACTCAGCATTTCTTCGTCTGTGACGCGGCGACCACCAATCATTTGACTTTCTATGCCGAGACTGGCAGCAATCTTTGTGGCGGAGCGTCCACCTCCATGCACGAGCACTTTAGCACCCTCCACATTAGAAAAGTCGCTCAGAAGCTGCTTGAGCGTCTGAGCGTCTTCCACAATCTTTCCACCAACTTTTATGACGGTCAGTTTGTTCATATCTTATTGTTTCTTGAATTCTGCGAAGATGGCATCGGCTGTAGCCTGCATTTCTTCGGCAGAGAAGGATTTCTTTTCATTTCGGAAATTGAGGTCGTTCTCGCTCTGCATTGGTACGAGGTGGATATGTGCGTGAGGCACTTCCAAACCTAATACAGCTTCGCCTACCTTGACGCAAGGGAAAGCAGCTTTGATTGCCTTTGCCACTTTCTTGGCAAACACTTGGAAACGGGCGATTTCATCGTCTTCCATATCGAAGATATAGTCCACTTCACGGCGAGGGATGCAGAGTGTGTGTCCTTTTACGAGAGGGTTGATGTCGAGGAACGCATAGAACTCCTCGTTTTCTGCACATTTATAGCTTGGAATCTCACCAGCTGCAATTTTTGCAAAAATACCCATGACTATTGAATTTGAGATAATGAGATGATAAGAAAAAATAAAATCTTACATGGAAATGCTGAGAACTTCCAGCTCGATAGTGCCTTGAGGAATGGTAATCAGTGCCACATCACCCACTTTCTTGCCCAGCAAACCTTGAGCGATAGGGGTCTTGATGGAAATCTTGCTTTCGCGCAAGTTGGCTTCACCTTCGCTTACAATGGTGTAAGCCATCTTCATACCTGTCTTCACGTTCTTCAGTTCCACTTTCGAAAGAATCTGAACGGAGTCTGTGGTTAATTTTGAAGTATCAATGATTTTGGCATCAGCGAGTTGAGCCTTGAGCTGTGCAATCTTGGTTTCGAGTTTTCCCTGTGCCTCCTTGGCAGCATCGTATTCAGCATTTTCTGAAAGGTCACCTTTCTCGCGTGCCTCTTGGATTTGACGAATCACCTCAGGACGGTCAATTTCTTCCAATTTCTTAATATCGGCTCTGAGTTTCTCATAACCTTCTTTTGACATGTAAGCCATAATTGTTCTGTTTAATAATGTTTTTAATTTTGCGTTTAATAAGGTATTAAAACCAATCTCAAACCTTGGGTTAGGTTGCTATGTAACCAGGTGTTAGGTTTTGGTGAAAGCAGAAAAAGAAAAGAATTCCAATGCCTGATAAAGCATCGGAACCCTTCTTTTTACCTTTCGGCTGCAAAGGTACGCTTTTTCTTTGAAATGCACCAAATTTTTGTGTAAAAAAATGATTGTTAAACACTTCCAAGGGCTTTTCGTTTGTGTTTTTTACAGGATGACTATTGAGTAAGGTGAAAAATGACAAAAAAAGCATCACACAAAAGCGGTAATGCAGTGATTGCCACCTTTGTGTGATTAATTGTCGCTCCTTTGTGAAGAACACTCAAGAAGCGGTCCAGAGGATGTAATGAATACTGAAGAAACGGTATAAGAAATCCTTACATTTCGTCCTTGATGTCCTCAATCTTTTCTTTCACCTCTTCTTTTGTCTCTTGGATTTCTTCTTTCACTTCTTCGATTCCTTCACTCACCTTCTCAACGCCTTTGTCCACAGCCTCTTTAGTTTCTTTCTTGGCGTCAGCCATCTTTTCCTTCACGTCATCGACGAATTTGCCTGCAGCTTCTTGAGCGTTGGCGATTTTTTCTTCAGCCACCTTTCTGAATTCTTCCGTCTTTTCAGCAGCATCCTTCTTGAATTCTTCGAACTTCTCTTTGGCAGCATCAATCTTGTCGCCGTATTTCTCGTTGAATTCCTTCTTGGCATCCTCCGCCTTTTCAGCTACATCCTTCTTAAATTCCTCGAATTTGTCTTTTGCAGCGTCAATCTTGTCACCGTATTTCTCGTTGAAATCCTTCTTGGCTTCCTCCGCCTTTTCAGCTACATCCTTTGCAACGTCCGATGCCTTTTCTGCAACGTCTTTAGCCACATCTGATGCTTTCTCAGCTATGTTTTCCATAGCCTCCTTTGCGTCTGAAGCAACGTCGGCAACCTTTTCAGCTGCTTCTTTGCTCAACTTCTGAAGTTCTTCTTTGTTGCCACCCTTGATGGCATTCCATAGTTTTGTGAAAAATCCCATTGTGTTTAAAAATTTAAAGTTAAAACTACGAAATAATGCTCATTTCGCTTGATTGGGAGCAAAAGTATAATAATTCTTCGAAATCACAAAATTTTCAATGAAAATAATCGTTATAGAAGTAATGGAATTTGTTGACATACATACACATAAACTCCCTGAAGAACCTCAAAACTCCCTTCATGGAAAAATCATCACAGTGGTCAATTGCTCGCCCAATGCAGACATCGACCGATTTGAATATTGTTCTGTGGGCATTCATCCGTGGGATGTGACAAAGAACTGGCAGGATGATTTTGAAATCCTCAAGAAACGAGTCCTGCAACCCCAAGTGGTAGCAATAGGCGAGTGTGGCTTGGACAAATTACGGGGAGGAGAGTGGTCACTACAGAAGGCCTGCTTTCAAGCACAGATTGACTTGGCAAAGCAAACGGGTAAACCGTTGGTTTTGCATTGTGTGAAAGCAGTGGATGAAGTGATAAGGATGTGCGTGGGAGTGAAATGTATTTTTCATGGTTTTCGGGGAAAGCCCGAACAAGCCAAACAGTTGTTACAGAAAGGATTCGATTTGTCCTTTGGTGAGAAATTCAATGCGGACAGCTTGACTTTGGCTTGGAAAGCAGGACGAATGTGGTTGGAAACCGATGAGAGCGAATGCACCATCGAACAAATCTATCAGCAAGCTGCTAAGGCTTTTCGCATCTCTCCCACCGACATCGTCGTACCAGGAACGATTAAATTATGAGCGATTTCATCGAGAGGTTCGAGTACAAACAGACGTTCTGACAGATGAGCATGAGGAATCGTGAGACGCTGCGTACGAATCACTGCATGATGATAGATGAGGATGTCGATGTCGATGATTCTGTCGTGATAGACCTCGTTTTCGCTCTTCTCTTTGCGCCCTAAATCGCGCTCTATTGCTTGCGTGGCATCCAATAGTTCAAATGGTAGAAGATTCGTTTCTACGCCGATACAAGCATTCAGAAAACTGTTTTCTGATTCGAATCCCCAAGGCTCTGTAACAATGAAAGCGGATTGAGACACAACCGTCCCAATCCGCTTTTGTATTTCGGAGATAGCAAGTCGAAGATTCTCTTCTTTATTGCCAAGATTCGTTCCGAGAGAAAGATAAATCATAAATGAAGAATGAAGAATGAAGAACGAAGAATATATTTTACTACGACAAAGAGTAATTTTCATTCTTCATTCTACATTCTTCATTTTTAATTTACAAAATAAGTAAAGCGTCGCCGTAAGTACCGAACTTATAGTCGTGCTCACCAGTGAGTGCTTCCTTGTATGCCTTCATCACGTTTTCGTAGCCGCCGAAAGCACAAGCAAGCATGAGCATGGTGGAGAGAGGAAGCTGGAAGTTGCTGACGAACGAGTCACACACGGTGAAGTCGTAAGGAGGGAAGATAAAACGACTGGTCCAGCCTTCGAATTCCTTCAAGATGCCTTCAGGACCAGCAGCAGTTTCTGTAGCTCGCAATACGGTTGCACCGATGGCGCAGACACGCTTTCCGTTTGCTTTCGACTCATTGACCAGACGGCATGCTTCTTCTTCCACAAACATCTGTTCGGAGTCGCACTTGTGCTTGGTGAGGTCTTCCACATCAATCTGGCGGAAGTTACCAAGTCCCACGTGCAGCGTGATGAAAGCTTGGTTGATGCCAACGATTTCCATGCGCTTCATCAGTTCTCGGGAGAAGTGGAGGCCAGTCACAGGTGCTGTAACTGCTCCCTCTTTTGAAGCAAAGATTGTTTGAAAATTCTCAATATCTTCTGGTATGGCTTGACGGATGTGGCGTACATCGTCAGGGATTGGAGCCTCGCCCAAAGCGTAGAGGTCGCGCTTGAATTCCTCGTGAGGTCCATCGTAGAGGAAGCGAAGTGTACGTCCACGTGAGGTGGTGTTGTCGATGACTTCTGCCACCATGGAGTTGTCTTCGCCGAAATATAGTTTGTTTCCGATACGGATTTTTCGCGCTGGATCTACAAGAACATCCCAAAGTCGGAGTTCTTCGTTCAGTTCGCGCAGAAGGAACACTTCAATCTTGGCACCCGTCTTCTCCTTGTTGCCATAGAGACGTGCAGGGAACACCTGGGTGTCATTGAAGATGAATGTGTCGCCCTCATCAAAATACTGGATGATATCCTTGAAGAGTCTGTGCTCAATTTCACCTGTTTTCTTATGGAGAACCATCAGTTTCGCCTCGTCACGGTTTTTTGGCGGATTCACCGCAATCTTCTCGTCAGGAAGTTTGAATTTGAATTGGGAGAGTTTCATTAAAAATAAAATTATAAGAGTGTTATATTTAAGATTCCAAAAAGGAATATTACTGCAAAGAATACTTGAAATAGCGCTTATTCGTTGATTATTTCAATTTCTTGTGAATTGACAAACGATTCGAAATCGTTGATGTCAAGGGACTGTTGCAATGTGTAATTGCCGATGCGAGTGCGGCAAAGTGATGTGAGATAGGCTCCACTGCCCAGTGCTTCACCGATGTCGCGTGCCAAGGCGCGGATATAGGTGCCTTTGCTGCACACGATGCGAATGGTGATGCTTGGATATTGGAGCGACGAAGCCTCATTTTCCTTCTGAAATTGGTCGATGAGTTCGGGCGTGAGTGATTTGATATTGATAGCCTGAGGCTTGAAGATGGAATCAGCACCATCTGTCATCTGGGGCTGATTCTTCGTTGGAGTTGGTGGTTCGAGTTGACACGAGAGCAGTTCAATCTTGTCAATCACCAGAATCTTGGGTTTCAGTTCCATTTCCACCCCTTTGCGTGCCAGTTTGAAAGCACGCTTCCCATCCACTTTCACGGCTGAGAAGCGAGGTGGAATCTGTTCGATTCGTCCGAGAAACTTAGGAAGTGTGGCTTCCACGAGTTCACGGGTGATGTGGGTAAATGGGTAGGTGGCGTCTTCAGCCGTTTCTCTGTCGAAGGAAGGAGTCGTGGCACCGAGTTTCAGTGTGGCAACATATTCCTTCGTTCCTGCTTGCAATTCATCAATCTGCTTCGTAGCTTTTCCCGTACAGACGATGAGTACACCCGATGCCAATGGGTCGAGTGTGCCAGCATGTCCCACTTTCAAATCCTTTGCCTTCAGTCCAAGGCGGGAGTTGAGAATACCACGCACCTTCGACACGATGCGAAAGGATGTCATGGTGTAGGGTTTATTGAAGCAGAATATTTCGCCTGTTTGAGGATGAAGCATTTTCAGAAATTGAGAAAATGAGAGAAAGAGAAATGACTATGCAAAGAGCTGCCAAATGATGGTGGCAACACCCACGATGGCGCAATAGATGGCGAAGTAGATGAGTTTGCCTTTCTTCACGATGTTAATCATCCACTTGCAAGCCAGACAACCCGTGATGAAGGCTGCGATGAAACCAACGATGAGGGCAGGAACACTGATGCCAGCCATTGCTGCTTCCACACCTTCTTCCACCATTTTCTTCACGTCGAGCAAAGCCTCTCCGAGGATTGGAGGAATCACCATGAGGAAGGAGAACTGAGCGAGATTTTCTTTCTTGTCGCCGAGGATGAGACCTGTTCCGATAGTGCTACCCGAACGAGAGAGGCCTGGCAAAACAGCACATGCCTGAGCGATACCGATGACAAATGCATCGCGGTAGGAGATGTGGTCCTTGGTGCGAGGCTTAGAGAAATATGAGAATGCCAACAGTGTTGCTGTGATGCAGAGGCAAACGCCTACAACCATCAAACTTGAGAAGTAGGCTTCTACTTGGTCCTTGAAGAACAAACCTACGATACCCACAGGAATCATGGAGATGATGATAAGGAGCGCATAGTTTTGTTCCTCGTTGAAATAACGTATGCCGTGAGGACTTGGAACGATGTCGTTGCCCGTCTTGAACAGTCCCTTGAAAATCCATGCCACCTCTTTCCAGAGGATAACGAGGGTTGAAAGAACGGTTGCCACGTGTACGGCAATGGTGAATGTCATAATCTTTTCGGGGTCTTCCACTCCGAGGAGCTCGGCAGCGAGTGCCAAGTGTCCACTACTGCTCACAGGAAGATATTCTGTGAGACCTTGAAAAATGCCCATGATAAGGGCTTGTAACCAATCCATTTATTTAATGAAGAATTAAGAATGAAGAATTAAGAATGAAAAATGATGAATAATTGAAGCTAAGAGCCATACTTCACTCTTCATTCTTAATTTTTTTTGGTTTCACGAGGATGGCAACAACCACGAAGATAAAGCCAAAGAGGCAAACGAGTGGAGCTACCACGATACGACGTGTGCTGAAAATGTCGGGATTGAACGCTTCTTCTGTTGTTCCGCTACCCGACATGAGGATGAAGCCGACAACTACAATCAGGAATCCCACGATGAGGAGGATGTAGTTGAGCTTGCCAAATGCAAAATTATTTTTCATATCTTTTTGATAAGTTAAGTTGATAGTTAAAAGTTAAAAACTCGCTATTCATTAGCACTTTTTATTTTTAACTTTTAATTTTTAATTTTATTGTTACACGTGATAGAGGTCGTTGCTGCTCATTCTCAGATATTTTCCCAGCGACACGTATGTGCAAAGGAAAGTGATGAGTAGTCCGAAAGCAAGCACGGTGATGCCCACGATGATGAGTACCTTGAGGTCGATGACTGCATGAATCTCTGGCTCAAATTTCTCCAGCCATTGCACACCGAAATAAATCAGCACATCAGCCAAGATGGCGGAGACAATGCCGAGGGTGAGAGCCTGTTTGAGGAATGGGCGACGAATGAAATTCCACGAAGCACCCACGAGTTTCATTGTGTTGATGAGGAAACGGCGGGCGAAGATGGTGAGTCGAACCGTGTTGTTGATGAGTTCGAAAGAAATATACGTGAACAAGGCGGCGATGATGAGCAGAATCAGCGAAAGTTTACTGATATTGTCGTTCACCGACTGCATCAATTCCTTCTGATAAAGCACATCGATAATCTTGTCGTTTGCCTTGATGCGACGCACGATATTTGTTAGACTGTCGTTATTGGCAAATTCCGATTTCATCTTGATTTCGAACGATGCCGTGAACGGATTTATATCGATGAATTCGGTCGGATCGGTACCCATTGCCTCTGTTTGTTCCTTCAGTGCTTGCTCTTTCGAGATGTAATCGATGGACTTCACGTAAGGTTGTTTGGCAAACTCAGCTTGCAGTCCTTTCACGTCGTCTTCCACCAAGTCATCGCTTAGCAATACACTCACGTTGATATTCTCTCTCACGTAGGTGGAAAGATTCTGTGCAACGAGGACAAACAATGTGATGGTGCCTAACAAGATAAGCACCAATGTGGTACTAATGCACGAAGTAATGAACTGCGTGCTAAAGAAACTCGTTCTATTATGTCTTTTTGCCATATTAAATTAGAAATTTAAACGTGAAGCGTGAAGAGTGAAGCGTGAAGCGATGCCATTAGGATGGAATTTTTCACTTTTCACTTTTCGCTTTTCACTTCTATCCCTTTGAGGGTAGCCGAAGAGGAATCGGTAATGCGAACACGCACAAAATCGCCCACATGGTGGTTTCCACGGTCGAACACCACCACTTTGTTCTGTTGAGTTCGGCCAAAAAGCTGTTCGCGGGAGCGTTTGCTCGTGCCTTCCACAAGAATCTCAAATTCCTTGCCAATGTCCTTTTTGTAGCTCTCAGCCGAGAGTTCGTTCTGCAGGGCAATCATTTCGTTCAGGCGGCGCAACTTTGTTTCTTCTGGCACGTCGTCGGGCAGATGCTTTGAAGCGTAAGTGCCTGGACGTTCTGAATAGCGGAACATAAACGCAGAATCGTAGCCTACTTCACGCATGAGCGAAAGCGACATCTGATGGTCTTCCTCAGTTTCTGAATGATACCCTACGAAGATGTCGGTGGTCAAACCACAATCAGGCACGATACGACGGATGGCAGCCACACGGTCGAGATACCATTCGCGTGTGTACTTTCTGTTCATCAGCTTCAGAATCCTGTTGCTTCCGCTCTGCACAGGCAGATGGATATGTCGGCACACGTTCGGACAATCGGCAATGACCTGCAAGGTCTCGTCGCTCATGTCCTTCGGATGCGAGGTGGTGAAACGGATTCTTATCTTTGGGAAGGTCTCTGCCACCTTTCGGAGCAGCATCGGAAAACTCACTTCGCCACACTGATAAGAATTCACGTTCTGACCGAGCAGCGTCACTTCCTTGTAGTTGCGTTCTTGCAAATCGCGCACTTCGTTGAGGATGCTCTCCACGTCACGACTGCGTTCGCGTCCGCGAGTGTAAGGCACAATGCAATAGTGGCAGAAGTTGTTGCAACCACGCATGATGCTCACGAATCCCGACACATGGTTGGCATGGATACGGGTTGGGAGCACATCCTTGTATGTTTCTGTTGTGGAAAGTTCTATGTTGATAGCTTTCTCGCCCACTTCTGCCGCTGCAAAGAGGTCGGGAAGGGTGAGGTAGGAGTCTGGACCTGCCACGAGGTCAACATGATGGTGCTCAATGAGGTCGTCCTTCACGCGCTCCGCCATGCAGCCCACAACACCCACGATGAGGCCGCCTTTTCCTCGCTTCTGCTTGACAGCGTTGAGTGCCTCCAGTCGGTTCAGGATTTTCTGTTCGGCATTGTCGCGCACCGAACAAGTATTGAGAAGAATGGCATTTGCTTCGTCAAGGTTTTCGCAAGTCTCGTAGCCCGCCATTTTCATCACAGAGGCAATAACTTCACTGTCCGCCACGTTCATTTGGCAGCCATAAGTTTCAATGAGTAATTTCTTCATTAAATGAAAATGAATCTGTCTTAATCTTTCTTGAAATCTGATTTCAGTGTGCAAAGATACAACATTTTTGAGCCTTTGTCAAGAGTTTAGGGCTAAAAACCGCTGACACTCAGTCAAGTGTTAACGCTTTTTCATCCTTTTTTCTTTTTAACTCTACTTTTGCATGAATGATGGCAATGGAAATTCAGCCAGAAAGGCCACCCTCCTTCAATTGTTCTGACACCCTCCTTTACTTTTACTGAAACTCCCCTTCGCTTTTGCTGATTCTCTTCTTTGATTTTACTGAGCGTTTCCTTTGATTTTACTGAAACGTCGAGCCCTCAACGTTAACACGGCGAGCCTTCGCCATAGCAACGCCGAAGGCTCGCCGTTTCGATAACGAGCCTTCGGCAACTAGTTGAATCCAAAGGAACGCCTCAGTCAATCCCCAAAATCGCTTCTGAAAAGCCCAAATTCGCTTCAGAGAAACCACACATGCGCTTTAGTTTCTGTTACTGTCTTCAACGAAGGTGGGGACGTGGCTCGTGCTGGGAAATCCTATGGCATGGATGGTTTTCAAACCTGCTTACTTGTCCAAGGAGATAGGAGAGGCGTATGCAGCACATAGTGGCAGTCAAATGTTGCTTTCTACCTGTGCAGCGGATGGCGACCCTATTCCTGGTACTGACCACTGGCTCATCTCGACTGACTGATTTTTCCGAATTTGTTTGGTTGTGTTGTGGAAAACATATAATTTTGCAACCAATAACAGACTCATCTAAAACATATTGTATGCTTACACAACGCGAATGCGACATTCTGAAAAGCGAGCTCCACGGCACGATGGTGGAAGCTATGCAAGTGACGTTCCTTCCATCAGACGATGATATTGCCCTCTGCGAGATGCCTATCACCGACACCGTTCGACAATATCTTGGCGTGCTGCATGGTGGTGCCTATCTGGCGCTTGCCGAAACCATTGCCGGTGCTGGTTCCCTCCATCTCACGGGCTTCGACATGAATGGTAAGGTATGCGGTACCGAAGTGAGCGGTACCCACGTTGCCATGTCTGCCACCCACGGCAAGGTCTATGGCAAGGCACGACTCGTTTATGCGGGCTACTCCACTCATGTGTGGAACGTAGAAATTGTGGGTGAGGACGGCACGGTGCTTTCCGTGGAGCGCGTCACCAATCGCATCCTGTGGTCGAAAAAAGAAACCCACAACCTGACTACCAACTGACGACAGCGTTCAAAATGAATAATCTGCAAAGATTTTTGTTGCAAAAAGAAGATAGATTTGAACTAAATGTTATATCTTTGCAGATAACAAAATATTACCTGTCCTTTTAATTTTTATTTTTTAATTTTTACTTTTCTAATGGGTTATATAGAACAAAACCTCGTTGCTGACGAGCGAATCATTTTTAAAGGAGAAATCCACTGGATGCGCTATGCTCGTCCTATCCTCATCATTTTCCTGGGTGTTCTTGCCCTTTATTGGAATATGTGGGCAGTAATCGCTGGAGTGATACTGATGCTTATTGGTATCTTCCAAATCGCCTATATTTATTTTGGTCTCAGTTATGCTGTCACCAACAAACGCATCATCCTCAAGAAAGGAATTCTGAATGTGGAAGCACTCGAAATCATCCTCACCAAAGTGGAAGGTGTGCATATCGAGCAAAGTTTCTTGGGAAGATTGTTGAACTATGGAACGGTAGTCGTTACCACGGGCGAAGTCATCAACCGCTTCGAATATCTTGCCTATCCTGCGCAGTTCAGCAACAGTGTTCACGAAGTGGTGCAGAGTTTGGACACCGAAGACCCTACTCGCCTCTCGCAATTGCAAACAAACAGCAAGAGTGCCAAACTTCCTCACAAGGGTTGCCTCATTATCTTAATCATCATTGCCTTGGCAATCGTCATCGCCAAGAACATCTTGGTTTATCAATACATCGACCAACCACGTCAGGAACAAAATGATTCCATTCAAAATAATAAAATCGAGGGTTTGGATGAATTTACAGAAAACAACTAAGATGAAACAACAAGTACTCATTCTTTTAAAGTGAACCCCAGAAGTTGGACAAAAACTTCTGGGGTTCTCTTCATTTACTGAAGGTGGGTTTTATAAATGATGTCGGATTGATTTTTGAACTCACCTTAACAATTATTACAAAGCTACCTTGAAAACTCGACTACCGACTTTCACAACATAAAGCTCTTCTGAAGCTACCTGAATACTGGTTGAGCCATAAGCAGAAGGAACATTGCCGACAAGCTTGCCATCAACAGTATAGACAAAAACATCTGAAGGCTCATCTATATTCTTGATTTGAATTTCACCGTTATACCCCATCACCTTCAGCTCATTGAGCGACATGGATTTCACTGATAAGTTGGTTTCAAATGAAATGGAAAGCACCGACTCACCTTTTATCTCAGGAGTGGTGTAATAACCATTCACCACTTCGTCTGTCACATCAACTCCATTGAAAGTAACCGTATTCACTTTGTTTTCACCCAAAGAGCCAATGAAAATGGTATGTCTTGCGTCTGCTTTGACTGCTTGGCGAGTATAACCTGTCGTACCTTGTTTCACAGTGAGGTTAGCATACTTGCTGAATACTACATTCATTTGAGAATTGTCAGGAATAACAGCTTTCAAAGTGTTATTCTCAACCAAAGAAATCAAATCTACGCCATTCAGTGTTACTTCATCTAATTTGCAATTCTCCCTTGGTATGAACACAAAAGTGCTCTCTTCATTATCCTTTAACTCCACTTCAGCTATCTTATTCGTAATGACTGTTTCATCATTGACAAGCACACTGCCCTTCTTGTTACAAGACATAGTAAACGCTATAGCTGGTATTTCCTCTATCTTTTTGATACGATTCCAATCTACTGTTATCCTATAAAAGTTCGACAAGCCCTTTGGAACATACAAAGTGGCATTGTCACAACCAGAGAAAGCTCCCACTCCCGTCGCAAATACATCTGTTATATAAGAAGTAATGGATGTCAAGCCACTACAACCAGAGAATGCTTCAGACCTGATGGTCGTCACGCTGGAAGGAATCTCGATGGATGTCAAGCCACTACATCCCCTGAACACATATGTCTCGATGCTGGTAACGCTGTTAGGAATCTCGATGGATGTCAAACCACTACAACCAGAGAACGCATAATCCCCGATACTGGTAACGCTGTTAGGAATCTCGATGGATGTCAAGCCACTACAATCATAGAATGCATAAATCCCGATGCTGGTAACGCTGTTAGGAATAACGAAGGATGTCAAGCTACTACAATCAAAGAACGCAAAATTCCCGATGCTCGTCACGCTGGAAGGAATTTTTGTATTCTTAAATCCTGCTAACAAAGTATTTGAAGCTGTCTCAATAATAGCATTGCAATTATTTCGGGAATCATAAACAGAATTACCTGATTCTACAACAATGGATGTCAAGCCACTACAACCAGAGAATGCTTTCAACCCGATGCTGGTAACGCTGTTAGGAATAACGAAGGATGTCAAGCCACTACAACCAGAGAATGCATACATCCCGATGCTGGTAACGCTGTTAGGAATAACGACGGATGTCAAACCACTACAATCATAGAACACAAAATCCTCGATGCTGGTAACGCTGTTAGGAATCTCGATGGATGTCAAGCCACTACAACCAGAGAATGCAGAAACCCCGATGTTCGTCACGCTGTTAGGAATAACGACGGATGTCAAGCCACTACAACCATAGAATGCTACGTTTCCTATACTGGTAACACCCTCCCCAAGGATATATTTTGTCACTTGACTTCCAAATATATTCCCGATATTTGATTCGGCAGAATAAGAAAGAGAAAGTATAGCATTGCTATTGATTGTGACCGTGGCTAAATGAATACAACCTAAGAACGGTTGATACCCGATACTTGTCACACTGGAAGGAATCTCGATGGATGTCAAGTCACGACAATTAGAGAACGCATATTTCCCGATTCTTGTCACACTAAAAGGAATGGTAATGGATGTTAAACTACTACAATGAGAAAAAGCATATTCCCTAATACACGTCACTTGATAATGAGTTCCTATTCCACCACTCTCTGACCACACCTCGTTGAGGTCAATAGAACCCTTTGTGTTTTTTTCAATGGCACTTTCCCACTCTCCTTTATAAATCTCAATATTCGTGCCATTAATGGTTCCATTGATTCTAACCCAGGAAACTATTCCATCCTCAGCTGTGACTTTCACGTATGCCGAACCAGCCCATGCAGAACTAACCGATAGCATCAACATTGCCATCGTAACCAAAAGATATAAATTAATTCGTTTCATACTATTAAATATTTATTGATTTATAATTTCCTCAAAGATAAAACATTGCAAAGATAAAGAAAAGAGAGAAAAGAAAAAAGAAATGAGTCTTTTTTTTCCAAAAAGCTGAAAAAGGCTTAGCAATGAATAAAAAGTTTTCGGAAAGAAATAATCATATCAAGTTAGCTCGGTTTTGGTGAAACGCGTTAGGGGATTGTCAGATTCGCATGTGGGGATTGACTGAACTTCTCCTTTGATTCAAATAAATGCCCGAGGGCTCGCTTAATCGATAGCGAGCCCTCGCTTGCAAAACACTGAGGGCTCAGTTTTTCAGTAAAATCAAAGGAAAAGTTCAGTAAAACCAAAGGAGAAATCCAGCACAATCAAAGGAGAGCTCCAGCAAAATCGAAGGAGAATGCCATCACTCTTTAAATGAAATCATTGCTTTCGTTTTCGTTATCGTTTTCGTCGAACGGGAAAACTGTCCTTCAGACTTCTGCAATCATTGCAGTTTGAAACTGATAGGCAGTGTAAAGGTGGTTTCTATCCGTTGCCCGTTCTGACGACCAGGTTCCCATCGTGGCATGTTGCGAACGACATGGATGGTAAGGTTTGCGGTACCGAAGTGAGCGGTACCCACGTTGCCATGTCTGCCACGCATGGCAAGGTCTATGGCAAGGCACGACTCGTTTATGCGGGCTATTCCACTCATGTGTGGAACGTAGAAATTGTGGGAGAGGACGGCACGGTGCTTTCCGTGGAGCGCGTCACCAATCGCATCCTGTGGTCGAAAAAGGAAACCCACAACCTGACCACCAACTGACGACAGTGTTCAAAATGAATAATCTGCAAAGATTTTTGTTGCAAAAAGAAGATAGATTTGAACTAAATGTTATATCTTTGCAGATAACAAAATATTACCTGTCCTTTTAATTTTTACTTTTCTAATGGGTTATATAGAACAAAACCTCGTTGCTGACGAGCGAATCTTTTTTAAAGGATT
>JAEEGI010005569.1_pt1 | contig 28982 bp, 20 predicted proteins | sample 8958751 | NCBI WGS metagenome assembly JAEEGI01 (sample SAMN16246545, study PRJNA631951) | gut metagenome | biome: gut microbiome; feature: rumen; material: KS-attached | host: Bos | place: Iran: Karaj | collected 2018-10 | reverse complement strand
TGGCCATATACCCGCGCATCACCCTGGCGCAACCGCAAATATTCTCGCTTCCTATGGGGTTGCGCTTGTGGGGCATAGCACTGGAGCCCTTCTGCCCCTTGCGGAAAGCTTCCTCGGCCTCACGGACCTCGGTGCGCTGCAGGCTGCGTACCTCCATCGCCATCTGCTCGATCGTAGAAGCAATGACCGAGAGGGTGGAGAGATAGAAGGCGTGCCTGTCGCGCTGGAGCACCTGGGTGGATATGTTCGCGCTCTCGATTCCAAGTTTTTCGCAGACATAGTCCTGGATTGAAGGGGGGATGTTGGCGAAGTTGCCCACGGCACCGCTCATCTTCCCGGCTTCCACGCCCTTGGAAGCAAGGGCAAAGCGCTCGATATTGCGCTTCATCTCCTCGTACCAGAGAGCCCATTTCAGGCCGAAACTGGTAATATCCGCGTGGATGCCGTGGGTCCTGCCTATGCAGGGAGTATCCTTGAATTCCACGGCCCTGCGGCGGAGGATCTCCACGAAGGCTTCCATATCCTTGCGGAGTATGTCGTCTGCCTGGCGTATCAGATAACCGTTCGCAGTATCCACGACATCGGTGGAAGTAAGCCCGTAGTGGACCCACTTCTTCTCCTCGCCGAGGCTCTCGCTGACGCAGCGGGTGAAAGCCACCACGTCGTGCCTGGTCTGTTCTTCGATCTCGTGTATGCGGTCCACGTCGAAACGGGCGTGGAGCCTGATTTTCTCCACGTCTTCGGCGGGGATGACACCTAGTTTGCTCCAGGCTTCGCAGGAGAGGATCTCGACTTTTAGATAGGCGTCGAACTTGTTTTCTTCGGTCCAGATCGCCCTCATCTGCGGGCGGGAATACCTTTCAATCATATCAGAGGGCTGCCTTGATGTTATTTTCCATTTCTTCTACGCTACGCTTCGAGCCGCTGAAGCTCTGGCCCGTAACGTGCTCGAAAAGCTCAATATAGCGCTTGCTGATGCCCTCCACGACCTCGGGGGTCATCTCGGGCACGCTCTGGCCCTGCTGGCCGCTGAATCCGCCTGCCATAAGCCATTCGCGTACGAACTCCTTGGAGAGCTGTTTCTGCTTCTCTCCGCGGGCTATGCGCTCCTCATATCCCTCGGCATAGAAATACCGGGAGGAATCGGGGGTGTGGACCTCGTCCATCAGCATTATGCGTCCGTCCTTCTTGCCGAACTCATACTTGGTGTCCACCAGTATCAGTCCGCGCGAGGCAGCCATCTCACAGCCCCTCTTGAAGAGCGCACGGGTGTACTTCTCTATCTGGGCATAGTCCTCGGCACTTACCAGGCCGCTGGCAATGATGTCCTCGCGGGAGATGTCCAGGTCGTGGCCGGCATCAGCCTTGGTGGTAGGGGTAATGATAGGTTCGGGAAATCTTTCGTTTTCCTTCATTCCTTCGGGCATAGGGACACCGCAGATGCTCCTTTTGCCCTCCTTGTACTCACGCCAGGCGTGCCCGGAGAGGCATCCGCGTATCACCATCTCCACTTTGAAGGGCTCGCATTTGTGACCGATGGTCACGGCAGGATCGGGGACGGATATCTTCCAGTTGGGAACTATGTCGGAAGTGGCATCCAGGAAAAGAGCTGCAATCTGGTTGAGAATCTGCCCTTTGAAGGGAATGCCCTTCGGAAGGACACAGTCGAAGGCGGAGATGCGGTCGGTCGCGACCATCACTATCTTGTCCCCAAGGTCATAGACGTCGCGGACCTTGCCTACATATTTCCCTTTCTGACCGGGGAAACGGAAGTCGGTACTCAGAATAGCGTCCATATTTCCTTAGTCCTTGAAGATTATGGCATTGCGGTCGGGGCCGACGGAGACTATCCTGACGGGGCAGCCGGTCTCCTTCTCGATGAAGGCCACATAGTCCTTCATTTCGGCGGGGAGGTCTTCGTACTTGCGTATGCCGGTTATATCCGTCTTCCAACCCTTGAATTCCGTATAGACAGGCTCGACGTTGGTGCCGCCGTCGTAGGGATATTCATCGGTGGATTTACCGTCTATCTTATAGGAAGTGGCCACCTTGACGGTGTCGAAGTCATCCATTACGTCGGATTTCATCATTATGAGGTCGGTAACGCCGCTCATCATTACGGCATATTTGAGTGCGACCATGTCCAGCCAGCCGCAACGGCGGGGACGCCCTGTGGTAGCACCGTATTCGTGGCCAATGCGGCGGAGTTCTTCTCCTGTCTCATCGAAGAGTTCGGTGGGGAAGGGGCCGCTGCCCACACGGGTGCAGTATGCTTTGAATATGCCATATACCTTGCCGACCTTGCTGGGGGCTACTCCAAGTCCGGAGCAGACTCCGGCCGCCAGGGTATTGGAAGAAGTCACGAAAGGATAGGATCCGAATTCGACGTCGAGAAGGGAGCCCTGGGCACCCTCGGCAAGCATAGGAGTACCTTCGTCCAGCTTTTTGTTGACCAGGAACTCGGTGTCCACGAATTTGAAGCGCTTGAGCTCTTCGACGGCCTTGAACCACTGCTCCTCGTAGGACGAGATGTCAAAGGAGAAATCCTTGTAGTGGGAGAGGAGCTGGAGGTGCTTGTTCTTGAGGGCCTCGTATTTCTGTTTGAACTCGGGGAGGAGAACATCTCCGAAACGGAGGCCGTTGCGGCCGGTCTTATCCATATAGGCGGGGCCTATGCCTTTGAGGGTGGAGCCGATCTTGGCTTTTCCTTTGGCAGCCTCGCTGGCTGCATCCAGGGCCCTGTGGGTCGGGAGGATGAGATGGGCACGCTTGGAAATTATGATTCTGTCGGTGACGGGGCCTTCGAGAAGCTCGATCTTGCTGATTTCGTCGAAGAGGATGACGGGATCGACCACGACTCCGTTACCGATGATGTTGAGAACACCTTCACGGAAGATTCCGGAGGGAACGGTATGGAGGACGTGGCTTTTGCCCTCGATACTGATTGAGTGGCCTGCATTCGGTCCGCCCTGAAAACGTGCGACAACTTCGTAACCAGGTGTAAGACAGTCAACAACCTTTCCTTTTCCTTCGTCTCCCCACTGGAGGCCAAGGACAACGTCGATTTTGTTCATAAAAGTATTATAGATGTTAGGTAAGTTACACAAACTGGACCGTGGTCAAAGTTACGACTTTTTTAAGACAAAACAAAAGGCATTTTCCAGTTTTTTTTGCTTTATTTGTATCATGAAAAATCATGACCACATATTAATCGCAACGGCCCTCTGCTGCCTTGCAATCTTCTTTTCCTGTGATAATCAGACGGATAAATGCGTCAGCTGTATGTCGACTCCCGGCAATCCATATCTTCCCCTCTGGGAGCATGTGCCTGATGGTGAGCCATATGTGTTCGAAGATCCCGACAATCCGGGGAAATTCCGCGCATATATCTTCGGCTCCCACGATGTGCTCAGGACCGAGTACTGCGGCTACGACATAATAGCTTGGTCGGCTTCGGTCGACAGCCTGAACGTGTGGCGCTGCGAGGGCCCCGTGCTGATAGTGGACAAGAATGCCAAGGGAGAGAAGTTCTATGAGGAGGACAGGGGAGACATCCTCTACGCTCCGGACGTTGCGATGAAGGTGGCACCCGACGGCAAGAAGACATATTATCTCTATCCCAACGATCAGGCCATGGGCCGTAATTCCCTCGTCGCCATCAGCGACAGGCCGGACGGGCCCTACGAAATATGCAACTGGAGCAAGGAGAACCCCGACCAGACCAAGGGATTGCTGACTTTCGACCCCGCGGTCCTGGTGGATGACGACGGCAGAGTATATGGTTACTGGGGTTTCGACCATTCCTATGCGGCAGAGATGGATCCCGACGATATGGCCTCCCTGAAACCCGGCACCGAAATAATAGACGGTATGATTCCCGGCAGGAAAGAAGACGACATCTTCCGCTTCTACGAGGCTTCTTCCATCCGTAAGATAGAAGACAAATATGTTTTCATCTACAGCCGCTGGACCAAGGACGGAGATTTCGGCTTGCCCAATACAAACTACACGCTAGCCTACGCCTATAGCGACAAGCCCCTGGGCCCTTGGACCTATGGCGGAACCATTATCGACGCCAGGGGCAGGGAAATCAACGAGAAAGGGGAAATCATAGCCTCCGCGACAATCAGCGGCAACACCCACGGCAGTATCTGCAAGATAAAAGACCAGTGGTACGTATTCTACCACCGCCAGACCGGCACCAACGAGTTCGCCCGACAGCCGATGGTGGCTCCCATAGACGTTAAAGTGGAAGCGGGTCCCGGCGGAAAGGTGTATATTTCCGAAGGGGAATACACCTCCGAAGGCTTTGCCCTGAACGGCCTAGACCCTACGGAGCGCCACTCCGCGGGCATAGCCTGCTGGTACACCGGCCCCAAGGTCGCCGTACACGCCTGGCCTGAAAAGACCTACTTCGGTTCCTATGTCGCCGCCGGACACGGTACCGACTCCAATTTCGAGGCGCCCTACGATATCAGGAACAACACCAATCCCGTAATCAACAACAACGACGGTTCGATCGTCGGATACAAATATTTCAATTTCACCAAGATGTGCGGAAAGAAGGATCCGAAACTGAATCTCCGCCTTATTCCCGAAGGCGTGGACGGTACCATCCAGGTAATGCTGGACAGGCCCTGGGAGTCCCAGGGAGGCACACTTCTCGGCTCTGCCGAAATCAAGGCGAAGTGGGCCTCACGCAGCAGGGAACTCCGCATAGACCTTCCCGGCCTGGAGAAATACAGCGGAAAGCACGCCATCTATTTCAAGTTTTTCTCCGATACCAAGGACAAGAGCATCTGCACCTTGGAAGATTTCGTGTTTTCAGTTAAGTAGTGTATTAAATGAAGAAACACAGTTTTAAAGAATGGTTCACGGCAACGCGCTTCTGGTCTTTTCCGGTTTCAGCAATGCCAGTAATAGCAACTTACGCATATCTTATCAGCGAAGGGCTGATTCCCGCCGGGATAAAACCGCATCTGGTGGCCCTGCTCTCGGTCATGGGAGTCATACTGCTGCACGCTGGCGGTAACGTCCTCAGCGACTGGTTCGATTACCGCAGCGGAGTGGATAACGAGAACGCCTTCGCGGTACCGAACCTGGTATTCCATAAGTTCGAGCCAGGGGAATATTTCCGTTTCAGCATTTGGCTGCTGGCCGCCGGTGCACTTCTCGGCCTGCTTATATGCTATCTAAGCGGTATCGGGCTGCTGTTGATAGGAGGAGCAGGTTTCCTTCTTACCTTGCTTTATTCCTTCCTGAAGTACCACGCGCTGGGCGACCTTGACATCTTCGTCATCTTCGGCGTCCTTACCGTAGCTGGAGCCGCATACGCCATTACCGGAGCCTTCCTGCCGGAAGCTCTTATACTCTGCTTACCCATTGGTATCATCACCGTATCCGTGCTGCACGCAAACAATGCCTACGATACGGATACCGACCATGAGGCGGGCATCAAGACCTTTGCAATGCTGATAGGCCGTAAAGCTTCCGCATTGCTCTATTGCAGCTATATGGTAATTCCCTTTATCTATATGGTGGCCGTAGTCATTCTCGGCAGGCTCCATCCGCTTTCGCTGCTTTGCCTGCTTGCCATAGTCCCGGCCTCCAAGAATTTCCGTCAGGCGGCAAGCTACGGCAAACTCGGGCTGGAAGCGATGAAGGGTCTGGACCAGGCTACCGCCCAGATGCAGCTGGTGTTTTCCGGCTTGCTTTCTGTAGGCCTGCTCATCTCCGGACTTCTATGAGCAGTAGCGTAAAAGGCATTAAGCTGGCGGTCCCCGTGGCCGCCTTGCTTTGGTTCTATATGTTCAGTCCCTGGACTCAGGGACGGCCGAATTTCTGGCTTGTAATGAGTTGCGCGGCCGTAATTCTTACCGGCCTGGCCATATCCTTCCTGCCTGCAGGGGAGAGGTTTCCCAAAGTGGAGAAGCCCATCTTCCAGCTGCTTGGCGGAATCGCCCTGGCCTTTGCGCTCTGGGGTATATTCTGGGTAGGGGACAAGGCATCTTCCTGGCTCTTCGATTTCGCGAGGCCGGAAGTGGATGCGGTCTATTCCATCAAGCAAGGCCTTCCCGTGCCCGTCATCGGAGCTCTGCTTCTGCTGCTTATAGGGCCGGCGGAAGAGTTCTTCTGGAGGGGATTCGTGCAGAAGACGCTGGCATCCTCGCTGAAAGGGCGCTATCCCCAGGATTATGCCTTCCTGCTGACTGCAGCCATATATGCCCTGGTGCATATATGGTCCTTCAATTTCATGCTGATAATGGCGGCGCTGGTAGCCGGACTGGTCTGGGGATTCATATACAGGCTATGCCCCAAAGCCCTCCCGGCCTTGATAATCAGCCACGCGCTGTGGGATGTGCTGATCTTCATTATCCTCCCTATATGACAAGATGGTCCCTGCGGGCAATGCTTTCAAGCATCTCTGCAGGGATTATTGTTCTGACGGCATCGGTGGCCTGCATAGGCAACGTCGGCCCCGGTTTCGGGGAGGTGGGCTTAGAATGCGAAAAGGGCGGTGGAGAGATAGCGTTCCCCGGTGTCGGGGAGAAGGGCTACGATAGTCTTGCCGGAATACTCTTCCTTCTTGGCGAGGGCGCAGGCGGCAGAGAATGCGGCGCCGGAAGAAATGCCCACCAGAAGGCCTCTGGAGGAGAGATAACGGCCGGCAAGCATGGCATCCTGGTCGGAAACTGTCATTACTTCATCGACCACGGAGGCATCGTAGGTATCGGGCACGAAACCTGCTCCTATGCCCTGTATCATATGTTTCCCTGCCTTTCCGCCGGAGAGGACGGGAGACGATGCCGGCTCCACGGCGACTATCCTGACGGTCTTGTTTCGCTGCTTCAGGGCCCTGCCGACGCCGCTGACGGTGCCGCCGGTGCCGACTCCTGCCACGAAGACATCGATCTCGCCTGCGGTATCCTCCCATATCTCCACGCCCGTAGTCTTTTCGTGGGCTGCGGGGTTAGCAGGGTTGACGAACTGGCCAAGTATGATGGATCCGGGGATTTCGTCCCTGAGAGCCTCGGCCTTGGCTATGGCACCTTTCATACCTTCCGATCCGGGAGTCAAGACCAGGGTTGCGCCTAGGGCCTTCAGCAGATTCCTGCGCTCCATGCTCATAGAATCCGGCATGGTAAGTATGGTCTTGTATCCTTTGGCCGCGCCGACCCAGGCAAGCCCGACACCGGTATTGCCGCTAGTAGGCTCTATAATGGTGGCCCCGGGAGCGAGCAGGCCGCGCTTTTCGGCATCCTCGATCATCGAAAGCGCTATGCGGTCCTTGGCGCTGCCTCCGGGATTGAAAAACTCTATTTTGACTAGTATCCTGGCCTTCTGCCCTTCAATACCGGAAATCTCCAGGAGGGGAGTGCGGCCGATAAGATCAGTAAGATTCTTGTAAATCATAAAATGTATTCTATCGGATACAAATTTAGGCAAATTCCGCCGAAATTTATCGGAATGGAGTATTTCTTTGCAACTAAATGCTATATTTGCCAGCATGAAACGATATTTGCTCTTGCTGACCGTGGCGATTGCAATTCCCGCCTGTTCGGATAGAGTCGGCAAATCACTGATCGATTATGTGGATACCCGCGTAGGCACCGATGCCAACGCCATATATACCGAAGGTCGCTTCGGTAAGGGCAGCGAGGAGTACGGCCAGACGCTTCCGGCGGTGCTGGAGCCCAACGGGATGAATTTCTGGACAGCCCAGACCTCGGACTCCGAGCGCAAGTGCATCGCGCCTTATTACTACCGCGACAGCCTGTTCCAGGGCTTCCGCAATTCCCATTGGATTGTAGGCGGATGCACCCAGGACTATGGTTCGATGACCCTTTTCCCCGCCACCGGCCTCGACAGGCTGAGCCCCGTGGAAAGGGCCACCCCCTTCAGGCATTCCGACGAAACGGCCACTCCATCATATTACTCCGTATATCTGCACGACAGCGGCATACGGGCCGAGATGACGGGCCGTTCCCGAAGTGCCATCTTCCGTTTCAGCTACCCCGCCGACAGCCCCGCCTGCCTTATCGTCAACCCCAACAGCGACGAGGGGCAGGGCTATATAGAGCTGGATACTCTCAAAAAGGAAATACGAGGGTATAATCCCGTGCACAGGATATACCAGGGCTGGGGGAAAGCGGCCGGTTTCAGCGGATATTTCATTATACGTTTCAGGGAAGACCTCGCCTCTTACGGCACCTTCAGCCGCGATACGGTAATAAAGGGCGCTACATCCATCGGGGATGAGAGAGGCATTGGGCTGTACGTCCAGTTCAAGCGCAAAAGAGGCGGCGATCCGATCATAATCAAGGCCGCCAGTTCCTTCACGGACATAGAAGGCGCTGAGAGGAACCTGGACAAGGAGATTCCGGCTTATGATTTCGACAGGACCAGAAAATACCTCACAAAAGTCTGGGAGAAGCATCTTAGCAGGATTTCCGTATCTTCGGAAGACAAGCTGCTGACCCGGAAATTCTACGGGTCCCTGTACCGCGCGTCGTTCCTCCCGAGGGTGATAAGCGACGTGGACGGACGCTACCCGGCCTTCTCCACCGGAACCCCGATAATGCAGTCGGACGTTGCCCATTACGATGATTTCTCGATGTGGGATACCTACAGGGCCCTGCATCCTCTGCTCAACATAATATCTCCCGAAAAGAACGGAGAGATGATGCAGTCGCTGGTGGACAAGTACCTGCAAGGCGGCTGGCTCCCCATTTTCCCATGCTGGAACAGCTACACGGCCGCAATGATAGGGGACCATTGCATAGCGGCTATCGGAGATGCCTATGTCAAAGGGGTACGCAACTTCGACATCGAAACTGCCTATGAAGCTATGCGCAAGAACGCCTTCGAGATCCCCGAGGACAGAGCAGAATACGAAAACGGAATGGGCCGCAGGGCCCTGGAGAGCTACCTGGCCTACGGATACATCCCCCTCGAAGATCCTGTCAGGGAGGCCTTCCATTCCCGCGAGCAGACATCCCGCACGCTCGAATACGCCTACGACGACTTCGTGCTGTCGCAGGTGGCCGAGGGGCTAGGGAAGGAGGATGACTACAGGCTGCTGCTGGAACGCAGCAAGAACTACAGGAATGTCATCGATCCTGCCAGCGGATATGCCAACGGGCGCCACCAGGATGGTTCCTTCTATGAAGACAACCGCCCCGAAGTGCTCTCCCGCTACATCACCGAAGGCGCCCCCTGCCACTATACCTGGTATGTACCCCAGGACCCTTGCGGCTTGATGGCCATAATGGGAGGCAGAGATGCCTATATAGCAAAGCTTGATTCCCTTTTCGACGAAGGACTCTACTGGCACGGCAACGAACCCTGCCACCAGGTTGCTTATATGTACGACTATGCCGGAGAATCCTGGAAGACACAGAAAAGGGTCCGGGAGATACTTGACACCCAGTATGCCGACATTCCGGGAGGCCTGGCAGGCAACGATGATGCCGGACAGATGTCGGCCTGGTTCATATTCTCCAGCCTGGGATTCTATCCCGTATGCCCCGGCAGCACCGAATATATGATAGGTACTCCCTGCTTCGACAAGGCGGTTTTCCATCTGGAGAACGGGCGCAGCTTCTCCATAAGCACCAGGAAGACGGGCAAGGACAACAGATACATACAGTCCGCCACCCTGGACGGAAAGCCCTACGACAAGAACAGCATCACCCACGAAGACATATGCAGAGGCGCTTCCCTCGAGTTCGTGATGGGTGACGAGCCCAACAAGGAGTGGGGGACAGGATTATGAGCAAGTTCTTCAAGCTGAAAGATTTCCTCGCCAAGGACGAGGTCTTCCATATAGCCCGGGTGTTCATCACCACCAGGTACGACATCTCCTACCACTCCCACGACTATGCGGAGCTTTTCTGGGTGGAAAGCGGAGAGGGGATACACCACATAAACGGCAACAAGGTCGTCCTCCGCGCCAACGATATGGTGCTGATACGTCCGGAAGATACCCACACCTTCTCTTCGAACGGAAAGGATCTCACCATCGTGAACATTGCCTTCCCGAAAGAAACGCTGGATTACTTCCATACCAGGTATTTTTCCAATTCCAACCAGTTCTTCTGGTCCGGGAGCGCTCTGCCTTACCACATACGCATTCCGGATACTCTGGTAAAGCGTTTTTCCTCACGGGCCGAAGAGACTATGCGTTTCAAACGCTCCTATATGCAGATGGACAGCCTGCTGCTCTTCATTTTCAGGACCATACAGGAATTCGACACCCACCAGGACTATTCTTCAGCTCCATCTTGGCTGGTTTCCGCCATCAAGACATATAACAACACCGACCGTTTCCGCGGCGGGATATCATCGTTCGTGGACATCTGCGACCGCAACCCGGACTATGTCAACAGGGTGGTGAAAACGGTTTTCAAACAGACCTTGACGGATTTCGTGAACGATATACGTATCAAGCACGCGGCTGATGAGCTGATACTTACGAGCATACCTATCAAAGTGATAGCCTACTCCTGCGGATTCGAGAGCATAGCCTACTTCTACAAGCAGTTCGGCAAGCGTTATTCACAGACCCCTTTCGACTACAGGAAACTTAACCAAAAGATAGTTTGACATTCCGCAAAAGTCGGAATAGAGTAATCTTTTTATTTTTTTCAATAAACTTGGAGTGTAAAACAAGCCGAATAATCGTATAGCTTTGCAAAAAGGGGAAACGATTATTAATGAATGGCCTGATCACATCGCTTCAGCGAATGTCCGTCCACGACGGTCCTGGCATCAGGACAGTGGTATTCCTGAAGGGCTGTAACCTGAAGTGTAAATGGTGCCATAATCCGGAGACACTGAGCCGGAGGCCCCAGATCCAGTACATAGAAGGTAAGTGCATCCATTGCGGGACGTGCCTGCAGGTATGTCCAAAGCACGCAATCAAGAAGGAAGCAGATTCTTTGACAATTGACAGGGAGCTTTGTGCCGGGTGCGGAGTGTGTGCGCAGACATGCTGCACCGGAGCACTGTCCGTCATTGGGCGCGAAGTCTCCACAGAGAAACTCTTCGAAGAAGTAAGCAAGGATATTCCCTTCTTTGAAGAGTCCGGAGGAGGAATCACAGTTTCGGGCGGAGAGCCCCTGCTGCAGGCGGCATTCGTGAAGGAATTCCTGGGTATCTGCAAACGGCAAGGGCTGCATACGGCAATAGAGACGAACTTGACTCTTCCTTGGAGCACGATAGAGCCTTTACTGCCCATTACGGACCTCTGGATGTGCGATTTGAAACTTGCCGACGACGCCAGGCACAAAGAATGGACGGGGATGGGAAACTCCGCCGTCATAGACAATATAGGGAAACTTGCGGAAAGCGGTGCGGATCTCTGCGTGAGGACTCCGGTCATACCCGGGGTGAACGACCGCAGGGAAGACATAGAAGACATTTGCCGTCTTCTCGTCCCGTACAAGGGGAAACTGAAATACAGCCTGCTTGGCTTCCACACGCTGGGCTTCGGCAAATACGACTCGCTCGGGATGACCAACGAAATGAAGGGCACGGAGGGTCTGCCGGAAGCAGTGCTTGAAGATTTGAAAAAAGTTGCTTCGATAATATAGATGGACACTTTACTGGAAAACAAGCTTCTGTCCCTGCGCAAGAAGAAACTTGCGCAGACCAAGGAGAAAATCCACGTCGAAGGCCTCCTCGACGAGGATGATTATGGCCGTATAGTACCCCCTGCGGGCCTGTGGAACACTACTCCCAACAATCCCGACGGATCCTTCTACGGCTACGATGCCTGGACGGACAATTTCTGCAGCCTGATGAAGGTCCATCCCGTTTACATCGACCCCGACGACGCATTCAGCGGCAGGTGGATGTACTTTATGTCCAGGATGAAACCCAGCAAATGGAATCCTGACTATCCTTACGACTTCCTCAAAGAAAACATAGAGAAATATGACATTATCTGCGGCATAGGAGATGACGCCCATTTCGCCCCCGATTTCAAAATCGGTCTCGAACTAGGCTGGGAGGGGATTCTTGCCAAGATAGATAAGTACCGCAAGATAAACACCGACCCGGAAAAGCAGCATTTCTACGACCTGCACGAACGCGCAGTCAAGGCCATCCAAGGCTGGATAGGAAGGCACGTAGATGCGGCGCTGGAAATGGCCGCCAAGGAGGCCGATCCCGTACGCAAGCATAACCTGCTGGAAATGGCCGAGGTCAACAAAAAGGTAATGGTTCATCCCCCCCAAACCCTCAGGGAGGCGTGCCAGTGGATAATCTGGTTCCACCTTGCATCCCGCACATACAACCGCGACGGTGCAGGCGGGCAGATCGATTCCCTGCTGCAGCCCTACTTCGAGAAGGACATCAATGAGGGCAGGATCAGCGAGGACGAGGCCATCTACTATCTAGGATGCCTGCTGATAAACGACCCGATATACTGGCAGCTGGGCGGCCCCGACAAGGACGGCCGTGACCAGACCTCACGCATCTCGTTCCTCATCCTGGAGGCCGCCGACAAGATAAACACCTCCTTGAACATTACCGTGCGCGTGTGGGACGGGCTCGACGACAAGTTGTTCCGCAAGGCCGTAGAATATCTTGTGAAGAACAAGAACGGCTGGCCCAGGTTCTCGGGCGACAAGGCGCTCGTGAGCGGATTCATGAAGAACGGTTATTCTGCGGAGCTGGCCAGGCAGAGGATAGCAGTGGGATGCAACTGGATGTCCCTTCCCGGCCTGGAATACACTATGAACGACCTGGTGAAGGTGAATATGGCGAAAGTCTTCGAAGTCGCCTACCGGGAGATGATGGCAGGGGAGAAGCCCTTCTCCACTGAGCTGCTGTGGGATCTTTTCGCCAAGCATCTGGCCAAGGCCGTGGGCACTGCCGCCGACGGCATACGGCATCATCTCAAATACCAGAAATACAACGAACCTGAACTGCTTCTCAACCTACTGAGCCACGGGCCTCTGGAAAAGGGCCTCGACGCCTCGGACGGTGGCGCCGAGTACTACAATCTGGCCATAGACGGCGCCGGCCTGGCCATAGCAGCCGATTCCTTCGCCGCCCTGGAGCAGCGTATCGAGAAGGAGCACAAGCTCAGCTGGGAGAAGGTGGAAGATTGCATCTTGTCCGACTTCGGCAACGAAGGGGGAGAGATAGCGCGCAACATCCTCAAGAACAGCGAACATTACGGATGCGAAGGCTCGCTTGGAGAGAAATGGGCCCTGAGGATAAGGGATGAATTCGTGGCGGACGTGCGCAGCCAGTCGGAATCCAATCACATCTTTATTCCCGGATTCTTCTCCTGGGCGAATACCGTCACCTTCGGCCTTCACGTCCAGGCTACTCCCAACGGCCGCAAGGCCGGCACTCCCATATCCCACGGAGCCAACCCTGTGCCCGGTTTCGCGGTGGACGGAGCCTCGCTCTCGCTTGCTGCCGCCATCGCCAAGATACAGCCCGGCTATGGCAATACGGCACCCATGCAATGGGAACTCGACCCCTCCTTCGCAAAGGAGAACAACGTCGATGTCATCAAATCCATAATCAAGACCCATATGGACCTGGGCGGAACCCTGATCAACGTGAACATAATGGACAAGGATACCCTGCTGAAGGCACACAAGGATCCTTTCGCTTATCCCGAACTCGTAGTCAGGGTCACCGGATTCACGGCCTACTTCTGTATGCTTTCACCGGAATTCCGCCAGCTCGTGGTGGACCGCCTGCTCGAAAACTGATAATCTAAGCGCTTATGAAACTGATAGAATCATACCGACACGACTCCCAGGGATACGACCCTACATTCATCAGCGATGGATGGCAGGCGGCTTTCCTGAACTATGCTCCGGCCGAGGCCTTGGAAAGCATAGTGAAGCTGGACATACACTTCCAGACAGACGAAGTGTTCGTGCTCCTGGAAGGCAGGGCGGTGCTGATTGCCGCAACCATAGGTGACAGCATTGAGTATGACCTGGTTGATATGCGCCCCGGTATCATCTACAATATCCCTGTCAACACCTGGCACAAGATAGCGATGTACGAAGGGAGCAAGGTGCTGGTGGTCGAGAAAAGCAATACCCACGTATCCGATTTCGCCTTCCACGACCTCTCGGCACAGGAACAGAAAGATCTCCAGCAGGCAGTACGCAACTTAAATATCTGATATCATGGGAAATGGCTTCTACATAGGAATGGCCCTTGTCCTGATGGCAGGATGTTTCTCGGGCATTTTCTCCACCCCCTTCGAGCGTAACAAGAAGTGGGCGTGGGAAAACAATTGGCTCATATGGAGTTTCGTGGCGCTGATACTATGCCCCTTCATAGCCGTATCCCTTACCATCCCTCACGTTTTCGACGTGTATGCCGCCCATCCTTCGGTCACGGCCATCATCGCCGGATTCGGAATTGTCTGGGGAGTGGGAGCCCTGCTCTTCGGCAAGGGAATCGATGCCCTGGGGGTATCCCTCGCCATCCCTATAATGCAGGGACTGATAAATGTGATTGGCACGGTGGCCCCCTTCCTGATAGGGAATCCCTCCGAACTCTTCACCCCTGAATATATCCATATTCCTATAGGTGCAGCTGTCACCCTGGCGGGCATAATACTCTTCGCGATGGCCGGCAGCGGAAAGAATCCATCCTCTTCGAATGCAAAGGGGAAGAATTTCGGGAAGGGCCTGCTGATTTGCATACTTGCCGGAGTGTTCGGGCCGATGATCAATTTCGGTTTCGTAGTAGGGGAGCCTCTCCAGCAGACTGCCGTCGAGCTCGGAGCCAATCCCATACATAGCGCTAACGCTACCTGGGCGGTGATTTTCGTCACCGGATTCCTGGTGAACGCCGCGCAATGCACCATATTGCTGCGCCGCAACAAGACGGCCGCCAACTACAAGGGTTCGTCCGTCAAGAACTATTTCTGGGCCTTCCTGGCGGGGGTCATCTGGTACGGCAGCATTCTTCTCTACGGAATGGGATGCAACCAGATGGGCGCCTATGCTGCCTCGGTGGGCTGGGGAATAATGCAGGCTACTGCCATCCTCGCCAGCGGAGTAGCCGGGCTGCTGCTCGGAGAATGGAAGGGCGCTCCCAGGAAATCCCTGAGGATGATGGCTGCCGGAATGGCCCTGCTCGTAGCAGGAATGGTCATCTTCTCGCTGAACCACGGCGATGGCCAGAAGGAGGATCCCGTGGACTACGTGGATACCCGCATAGGAACCCAGGCCTGGCACGGACAGTCCACTCTTTCGGGCCCCGAAGAACCTAGAGGCTTCGTATATCCCGGAGTCGGCCTTCCGAACGCTATGATGCAGCTTTCCCCCCAGACTGCGAGGACGGACCGGTGCTATTTCTCGGACCAGCCTAAGATCCAGGGGTTCAGGGCCAGCCACTATCCCAACGGCGCCGCAATGTCGGAATACGGCTCCTTTACCTTGACTCCCACGGTGGACAAAGACAAGGTCAGGGCCCACGAGAGGGCTTCCAGCTATTCGCACGACAAAGAAATCGCCAAGCCATATTACTACAGCGTGGAGCTGGAAGAAAGCTCGATCAAGGCCGAACTCACCGGAGTATCTTCCTCCGGAATACTGCGTTTCACCTATCCCGAGGCCGCAGAAGCAGGGCTTGTGATAGACAATGCCAGAAGCGAATACAAGAATTATTTCCGTGTCATCCCCGAAGCGGACGAGATAGAAGGATACATCACCAATGCCGGCCGCGTCGGCAACCAAGGCTATACTGGTCCGGGCTTCGCCTGCTATTTCGTGGCAAGGCTCGATAAGCCCTTCACATCTTGTGAGATAGTTCCCGAGCCCGCATACGGTGACAATAAGATCCTGTTCAAGGACGGATTCAAGGCGGAATTCTACGACAATGCCAAACTGGAAGGCACACCGAAAGCGGTGAGAAAGGATGCCGACCTCGACTTCGAATGGGAGGGTTCTCCCGCCCCGGGAGTACGCGAGGACCACTTCAGCGTACGCTATTCCGGCACTCTTACGGCCAGGAAACCGGGCAAGCATATATTCTATGTAATATCCGACGATACGGTAAGGCTCTATGTCGATGGCGAGAAGGTCATCGACTCCGAAAAGACACACCGCCCCTTTGCAGACCTTTATTCCAAAGTGCTGGAGGCAGGGGAGAAGTGCGAAATAGTGGTGGAATACACCGAAAAGACCAGGCTCGCCACCCTGCGTTTCGCCTGTCTGGAACCCGAATCCGCATCCGCATCCGAACTGAGCGGCAAGGCCTTGGAAGGAGCTGTGGCATCCGCCGTAAAAGTGTCCTTCCCGACCTCCGGAGGCGAAGTGGTGGAGGTGCGAGTGGGCACATCCTTCATCAGTCTCGAACAGGCCAGGAAGAACCTTGAAAGGGAAATCGGCGGGAAGAGTTTCGCCCAGATAGTCCGTGAAGGCAAGGAAGTGTGGAGCAAGGACATAGGCAGGATACGTGTGGAGACCAGCGACGAAAACAAGAAGATATTCTATACCGCGATGCAGAGGGTTGCCCTGCTTCCCAGGAACCTAACCGAGGACGGGCGCCACTACAGCGCATTCAACGGCCAGGTGATGCCCGGCATAATGTACACCGACTATTCCCTCTGGGATACCTTCCGAGCACTGCATCCCCTCCTCGTAATTCTGCACCCGGACAAGGTGAACGATATGATCACGGCTCTGCTGAACTGCTACGACGAGGGCGGATGGATACCCAAATGGCCCAGCCCCGGATATTCGAACATAATGACCGGCACCCACGGGGATTCGGTGATTGCAGATGCCTATGTGAAAGGCGTCCGTGGATACGATGCCGACAAGGCCCTGGAAGCAATGATGAAGAACGCCACCGTCGCCTCCACTGGCTTGTATGCCGCCCGTGTGGGTATAGAGGATTATATGAAGCTCGGATACGTGCCTACCGACAAATACCGCGAGTCCTGCATGCGCACCCTGGAGTTTGCCTACGATGACTGGTGCATAGCGCAGATGGCCAAGGAAATGGGCAGGAAGGATCTCTACGATATGCTGATGGAGCGCAGCGGCTACTACAAGAACGTCCTTGACCCCGAAACCAAGCTCATCAGGGGCAGGAACAGCGACGGAAGCTGGCGCGATCCCAAGGATACCGAGGTGAGCATCTGGTCCAGAGGCTCGGACAGGGACAGGGAGACATACTATAGGAACATCACCTTCTTCGTCCCGCACGACGTGCCCGGTCTGGTAGAGTTCTTCGGGGGAGAGAAGCAGCTGGAAGAGAAACTGGACGAATTCTTCGAGAACGACTTCTACTATGTGGGAGACGAGTTCTCGATGCACGCCCCCTACCTCTACAACTATGCCGGAGCCCCCTGGAAGACACAGAAGACCATCAGGAGCCTCGTCAAGAACAAGTTCAAGGCCACCCTGGGCGGCCTGCCCGGCAACGAGGACTGCGGCCAGCTTTCGGCCTGGTACATCTTCAGTGCTATGGGCTTCTATCCCGTATGCCCCGGTCTGCCCATATATCAGATAGGCAGCCCCTCGTTCGACAAGGTTACGATAGATCTCGGAAACGGCAAGAAGTTCGTGGTCGAAGCCGAGAACAACTCGGACGAAAACGTCTATATACAGTCTGCCACCCTTAATGGAGAGGCTTACTGCAATTCCTGGATATCCCACGCAGATTTGATGGACGGCGGCACCCTGAAGCTTGTCATGGGGCCCAAGCCCAACGAAGCGTGGGGCAAGAACTCATAAACCCTTAATAAATAATGGTTATGCATTTTAACAAATCAATCAGAGGGAAAGCCCTGGCCGTATGCCTGATGGCTTCCTCGCTCGTGGCGTATTCCGCCAACGAAATCTCCCCCCTGCAGGCAAGCATGCAGGAGCAACAGGACAATACCGTGAAGATCTCCGGTCAGGTTCTCGACGAGAACAACAGTCCTGCAGTGGGCGCTTTCGTAGTGGAAGACGGCACTGCGAATGGTACATCTACCGATTTTGATGGAAAGTGGACCCTGGTCGTCAAGAAAGGCGCCACGGTGTCCGTTTCTTTCATGGGGTATTTGTCAGAAACTGTGACCGTGAATGGTCCAGGTACCTTCAACTTTGTCCTCAAACCGGACAATGAGTTCCTTAACGAGAGCGTCGTCATCGGTTACGGCAGCATCAAGAAAGCCAATCTGACTGGTTCCGTTTCTAAAATGGATACGCAGGCCATCCAGGACCGTCCTATCGCCAACCTGGGCGAAGCGTTCCAGGGCCAGCTGGCCGGTGTATATTCGACGGCTGCCAGCGGCGGCCAGCCCGGTGAGGACCTTAGCATCCGCATCCGCGGTATCAACACCATCAATGGCAGCACCAGTCCTATATTCGTAATAGACGGTGTAATCCGCGAGCATATGAGCGACCTGAACCCGAGCGACATCGCTTCCATCCAGATCCTCAAGGATGCTTCCGCATCTGCTATCTATGGTTCACGCGGTGCAAACGGTGTCGTTGTCATCGAGACCAGGAAGGGTGACGGGAAAGCTACCGTGACCTTCGATGCATATTATGGCGTGCAGACCGCTGAAAGGAAGATGGACCTTATGGAGGGATACGAATATGTCGCCCAGCAGATGTACATAAGGAACCTCCAGCACCTGCGCAAGGGTGGTTCGATGAGCGATCCTATGTCCGCCAGGGCCGCAGCTGACAGAATCCCCGAATGGTGGCTTACTAAAGATAGCTTCACCAACTGGCAGGACGCAGTCCTCAGGCCCGCTACCATCCAGAACTATCAGGTTTCCGCAGCCAGCAGCAGCGAAAACGGCAACATCTTCATGTCCGCCGGCTATCTGGACCAGGAAGGTATCCTTGTTGGTTCTGATTACACCAAGGCCAATGCGCGCATCAATGGTTCGATCAACATCAACAAGTGGATCAAAGTAGGTGCCAACATCGGCGTTTCCCGCTCGGTACGCAACACTGCCGGCGGCGGTGGTAAGGAGTCCGCTCTCCACCACGCTATCATACATTCCCCTCTGGTCGGCAAGGAAGAAGCTACCAGGGACAACGGCATTCCTTCCGCCACCGAGGTCGGTGAAATCTTCCCCAGCCCTTATCTCAGGCTCAAGCAGATTACCGAGGAACTGGAATACACCCGCATTAACGCGTCCATCTGGGGAGAGGCATACATTATGAAGGGCCTTACTTTCAAGACCTTGTACAGCAACAACTACGACGGAAGGAAATATGAATACTTCCTTCCCGGTAACATCAACAGGAACGGCTACCAGTCTGAGGGCGATGCCAATGCTTACAGATATGACAATTGGTCTATATCGAACACTCTCAACTATGAGTACTCCGTCGGCAAGCATAACTTCAATGCCCTTGTCGGTCAGAGCGCTGAAAAGCAGAGCTACTTCGCGATCAGCGCTGCTGCATCCGGATGGGATTACGAGAACCTCATCACCCTGAACCTCGCTTCCACCCCTACGGAAGCTTCGACGAGCAAGACAGCCTGGACGAATGCTTCGTTCTTCGGTCGTTTGATGTACGATTACGATGATAAATACCTCTTCACTGCCAGCGTACGCCGCGACGGTTCTTCCCGCTTCGGCCCCAAGCATAAGTGGGGAGTATTCCCTTCCGCCACCATTGGTTGGAAGATCAACAAAGAGAACTTCCTGAAGGATGCCGAGTGGATCTCGCTGCTGAAAGTACGCGCCGCTTGGGGTAAGGCCGGTAACGACCGTCTCAATGGCGACTATCCCTATGTAGCAGCCCTTGGCCAGTATACGACCGTATGGGATGGCAATCTGGTCTCCGGTGCCGCCGCATCCAATATCGCCAATCCTTACCTCCATTGGGAAGCAACGGTAACCAAGAACATCGGTATCGACTTCTCCGCCTTCAGGAACCGCCTGCAGGTTAATGTCGACTACTACATCAACGATACCGACGACCTGCTTTTCCAGGTTCCTCTGACCTATACATCCGGTTTCTCCTCCCAGTCTACCAACCTGGGCGCTGTCAGGAACTCCGGTATAGAGTTGGACCTGACTTCCGTCAATATCTCCAAGAAGGATTTCACCTGGACCACGATGCTCAACCTCTCCCACAACAAGAACAAGGTTCTGGATATGGGTGGCCAGAAAATGATGACGACTGCCAGCTGGGGTCAGCAGTACCGTACCGAAGTCGGCAAGCCTATCAGCCAGTTCCTGGCATACAAGACCATAGGTCTTCTTACCGCCGATTGCTTCGATGCCACGGGTAAACCCACAGTTCCTGTCCTTTCCGGCCAGGAGGAAGGCAACTATAGGTATCAGGATACCAACAAGGACGGCAAGATCACTCCAGACGATATGGTAGTATGCGGCGACAACCATCCGGATCTGGTATATGGTATTACCAACAGGTTCGCTTACAAGAATTTCGAACTCAGCGTACTTGTCCAGGGCCAGGTCGGCGGCGACATCCTCTACATCGGAGGACGTCACAACAACATCGGCAACTCCGGACGTAATACCTATCGTCATTGGCTTACCAGCTACAAACCCGACTTCGAAGCCCTCTACGGTGCGGGCGAGAACCCCGTTCCCGAAGATTATTGCAAGAAGCACGGTGTCAATATGAACTGGGACGGCAAGACTCCTTTCCCCTTCGGTCAGGCAGGCGGCGGCGTTGCTGACGACAACCGTATATTCGACGCCAGCTACCTCCGCATAAAGAACATCACCCTCAGCTACAATCTTCCTTCTTCTCTTCTCAAGAAGTTTGCCATCAAGGGCGCAAAGGTCTATGCAGCAATGGATAATGTCTACATCTTCACCGATTATATCGGTTACACTCCCGAGTCCAATACCAATGGTAACTCAACTACACGACTGGGTGTCGATTACAGTACGTACCCGCTCAGCCGCCGTCTCATATTTGGTGCCAGCCTGACTTTCTAAATTTTGTTAGTTATGAAAAAATATATGAAATCCCTTGTATTGACGGCCCTTTGCCTGGCCTCGCTGGTTGTTACCGGATGTGAAGCATTCCTTACCGAGGACCCTCAGTCCCAATATTCCGTCGGTACTTTCTATAAGACACCCAAAGACTGTGAAATAGCAGTTGCCGGTATCTACGCTCAGCAACAGGCCTTGTACAACAGTCTTGGAGGCGTGTTCCGCATGGCTATAACCAGGAGCGACGACACCAAGGTCGGTGCAGGTTACGTTGACGAGAACGACAAGTTCATCGACGGTGCCACCGGCGCCTATATAGAGTCATTGTGGGCCGGCCTGTGGGTCGTAGTCTATAGGGCCAACGCCCTTATTTCCCGCATCGATGGCATCAGCTTCCCCGATGATGCATCCAAGAACGCAATCAAAGGCGAGGCACTTACGCTGCGCGCCTGGGCATATTACGAGCTTGGCATATCTTTCGGCGGCGTACCCATCCTCAATACGGAGTATGCTGCCGACGATGTCAAAAAGATCAAACGATCCACTCAGGAAGAGACCTTCAAGTTCGCCGAGGATGACTACAAGGCTGCCATCGGCCTGCTTCCTACCCAGTGGAGCGGAAAGAATCTCGGCCGAATCACCAAGTATGCCGCAGAGGCCGGCCTTGCCCGCCTCCTTATGTTCCAGTCCAAGTTCAGCGAAGCCACCCCTTACCTGAGCGATATCATCACTTCAGGCAAGTATGACATGGCTGTCAAGTACGAGGATTGTTTCGACGATGCATTCAACAACAGCGCCGAGCGTGTCTGGGAAATCCAGTTCATGAACGGTGGTCTTGGCGAAGGCAACATTCTTTGCAACTCCTTCATGCCCGACGGATACAAAGGTCCCCTCACTCCCTTCACCGGCGCATCCGCATTCCTCGAGGTATCGCAGGACTTCATCGACGCCTATGAACCCGGCGACCTCCGCAAAGACCAGTCCGTCGTTGCCGACGTAATCGTGGGAAGCGCTCCCAGGACAGGTTGGTACATCAGCAAGTGGCTGCACTATACCGCAGTTCCTGTGAACAACAACGATTTCGCCATCGACCTCCCGGTCGTAAGGTACACCGACGTGCTTATGATGTATGCAGAATGCCTTAACGAAGCCTCTTATTCCGCTACAGGCGATGCTTTCACCTACATCAACAAGGTACGCGCCCGTGCTGGCCTCACCCCTCTTACCGCAGCTACCACTCCCAACCAGGCAGCGTTCCGCGAAGCTATCAAGAAGGAGCGCCGCGTAGAGTTCGCTTTCGAAGGCCTGAGGTTCTACGACCTTGTCCGCTGGGGCGACGCTGTTACGGTGATGGATGCCTTCCTGGCCCGTACGGAGAACGAGAACGGCACCTACAGCATGGGTTCCACCGACCGTTACATCTACGCTATTCCTAAGCAGGAAATCGACACATACAACAACAAGGACGTTATGTGGCAGAATCCTGGTTATTAATAGTTGTCTAATCTGATGAAATCAGGAGGTGAAGCTACCTTCACTTCCTGATTTTTTTATTATATTGAACCGCTATGAGATTTCTGTTTACTCTTCTTGCTTCATTGCTTTTCTGCACCGGTGTTTCCGCGCAGGAATATGGCAGGGCCCTGGATCTGGAGCCCGCCAAATGGATATGGTATCCCTCTTCCAGGACACCTCAGAACACCTTCGTGCTTTTCAGGAAGGATTTCGAAGTCCGGGAGCTTCCGTGCAATGCCAAAGGATGGATAGTCGCGGATAGCAGATACCGTCTTTTCGTCAATGGAGAGAGGGTTCAGTGGGGGCCGGCCCCGTCCGATCCCAGATGGCAGGAAGCGGACCCTGTAGATATAGGGCCGTATCTCAAGGAGGGTACCAATACCATAGCGGTGGAAGTCTGCTTCTTCGGCAGCGGCGACGGCACCACACCCATAGGCAAGCCCGGACTGCTCATTAATCTAGATGTTGCCGGAGAACGCATCTGCACCGACCCTTCCTGGCGATGCACGATTCCCAGGAGCTGGGAACCGGGCAAGTACAAAAGATGGTTCCTGCGCTCGCTCCAGGAGTGCTTCGATGCCAGAAACTATCCGTACGGCTGGAAGGAAAGCAGCTTTGAAATGGACGAAAGCTGGGTGCCGGCCCGGGTATATGGGAGAGGGAACAAGCCGTCCATCTGCAACCGTTACCGCGATTATCTATGGGAAAGCAGGAACCTCCGGGCCGACGTAGAGCTCCGCGCCCGTTCCGTCCCAATGCTACGCGAAGAGGCTATACTCAATCCCAAACTCAAGGAAAGTATGCTGCTGGCCTGGAAGGTCCCTGCCGAAAACTACTTCGACATGGCAATGGACGACTCGGCGTTTTCGGTAGATGAGCACGTCATTTACGACAAGAGCCCGGAAAACGGCGGCGTTTTCGTGATCGAGCCCGAGGGAGGGAAGACGGTTTCTTATGTATTCGCCTTCGAAGAACAGGGAGTAGGTTTCCCGTTCTTCAGCATCGACGCTCCCGAAGGCACCATAGTGGAGATGCTTGTCCACGAGGCCCACGAGCCCGGGAAATCTCCCATAATCAATACCCACTTCCATTCCTGGACAAGATTCATCTGCAAGGAAGGGAAGAACAGCTTCGAGTCTTTCGACTTCGAAAGCTATAGATGGGTCCAGTTCATCATCCGCAATTTCGACCGGCCCGTAGTGCTTTCCGGGATAGGTATGAGAAGAAGGACCTATCCTTGGCCCACCGTGCCGGAAATAAAGGTCAAGGACGATACCTTGCAGAGGGTGGTGGATGCGGCCATCAATACGCTGAACAACTTCGCCCAGGAGACCATAGTGGACGGGATGGCCCGTGAGCGCCAGCAGTACAGCGGCGACGGAGGCCATTCCATCCACGCACTGTACCAGTTCTTCCGTCCAGACAGCATACTCACCCGTTACGTCAACACTTTCAGCCAGGGGAGTTCCATAGAAGGATTCTTCATGGACAGCTGGCCGGGCTGGGACAGGATGGTAAGGATATTCGAGCGTCAGCTGCAACTTACGGCCTGGGGTCCCATTCTGGACCACAGCATAGGATTCGTCTTCGACGTGTACAACTACTATATGTACACCGGAAAGAAGGAATACCTCACGGAAGTGTATCCTAGACTGGTCAAATTCTATCATTACCTTAAGACCTTGACCGATCCCGAAGACGGTCTCATTCCTTCGGTAGATCTGGGAATGTGCTCCGTCTATATGGACCAGCGGGCCTACAGGAACGATACCGAGAAGGAACTGGCCCTGAACCTCTATGTGGCGGCCATGTGCAAGTATGCAATGGCGCCCCTATGCGATCTGTTCGGAGATGCGGAACTGAAGGAAGATGCACTGGAATACGGAGAAATGATCCACCAAACCTGCATCCGCAAGTACTGGGACGCCTCGGAAAAGGTTTTCGTGAACAATCTCCCTTGGCGGGATAAGGAGGGGAGGGACCGCTATTGCGACAGATCCCTTTCTACCGCCCTGATCTATGACCTGTGCCCGGATGGGGCATACCAGAGATCTCTGGATATTCTTGTGAACCAGCCGGACAATCTGGGAGTATCCTATCCCTGCAACCTCGTATGGCCTATGTGGGCATTGGCGAAATACGGGAGGATGGATGTCGTTGTCTCGCAGCTCCGCTCCAAGTGGGGGAAGATGCGTTCCGTCTGGGAGAACAATACCCTCGAGGAGTTCTTCGATTCCGAGCCGGACAATAGCTCCCAGTGGAGCCACTGCGCCGTAATGCCGCTCATTGCCTTGTCGCAGGGGATAGCGGGGATCGTGCCCATCAAAGCGGATGGAAGCATCATAAAGATACAGCCTCAGCCAGCCGGCCTGGATGGTATCGAATTCGATGTCTGGACCCGGCGCGGCCCCGTCCACTTCAAATATACCGGGAAGAAGGGAAAGAACCTGCTATTGGATATTCCTGCCGGCGTGGATGCCGAGCTATGGCTGGATTGCCGGGATAAAGTCAAACTGCCCCTGCTCCGGGAGGAGCCGGGTGGGTTCAAAGTTTATCTGGCCAAGAATTTAGTATATTTGCACATCGAGAAACGTTGATCGATGAAACGATGAAAAAATTAAGCGTATTTCTGTGCATTGCATTGACTTCTTGTTCCGTGGTCAGAGGCTATATTGCAGATGGGCCCAATGGCCCCGGCATCTTCAGTTACGAGCATCATGCCCACGAAACGGTCGCCAATGGATCGGATGTATTCTGCTTTCCCGTTGCCGACCGGGGCCCCGTCTGGCTTGACACCCTGCATTTCTACAACCTGGGGGCAAAATGCGTGAATATGACGTTCCAGGAAGCTCTGGAAGGCAAAAGCAGCACCCAGGGAGTTCTTATAATCCAGAATGACACCATCGTTTATGAGAAGTATTGGGGGGATCTCGCGCCGGACAAGCTGGCCACGGTCTTCTCGGTATCCAAATCCATCACATCGCTGTTATGCGGAATTGCGGTAGATGAAGGCTATATCCGCAGCATCGACGATGCCGTTACAGAATATATGCCTGAGCTTAAGAAAAAAGATCCCATGTGGCAGAAACTGACAGTCCGTCACCTGTTGGATATGAGAAGCGGCCTGGATTTCGACGATACCTACAGTATGAACTTGAAGGATATGAAGCGTCTGCTTGGAATTGCCCGGCTGAACTACGGACACAATGTGCCTAGGCAGGTGCGTAAACTCAAGTTCCGCTGCGAGCCCGGCACCAAGTATAGATACGAAAGCATGACCTCGCAGATACTGGGCCTGGTAATAGAAAGGGCCACGGGTATTCCTTTCGCCGATTATCTGAGCGAGAAGGTCTGGAAGCCTCTGCAAATGGAATCCCCGGCATTCGTGAATATCGACAGCCGCTCTCATAGGACCGCCCACTGCTTCGGTGGCATCACGACCACCACAAGGGATCTTGCAAAGATAGGGCGTCTTTACCTGAACGAAGGGATGTGGAATGGAAGACGCATCGTGAGCGCGGAATGGATACATAAGACTTGCGATTACGACCCCGGCAACCACGGCTATCATTTCAACTGGTATAACTCCAGCAGCTACGGGGAACCGAAACCCTTGTATCCTGGCTATTATGCACTTGGCATTGGCCATCAGGTACTTTATGTGAATCCGTACAAGAATCTGATAATGGTCCGTATAGGCCAAGGGAACCACAGCGATTCTTTCGTCCCGGATATATTCGAACAGCTTAGCAATTGCTGGCAATAGTTATTTGATTATAGCAATGAGCCTTTCTCTAAATAGTACCATAGGCCACCTTAAGTCCTTGATGGCCAGTATGAAGGATGTCGTTTTCCCTCTGTACAGCGACGTGAGGGAAAGCAACGCCCTGCGCGGAGTGTACGACAGCTTGCGTTCTGCTACCGATTCTACGGTAGCGGATGCTTTTATGGAAAAAATCCCCGAAATCAAGCGCCTGCTTGAAACGGACGTCAAGGCACTGGCGAAGAACGACCCCGCCGTCAAGAGCGAACAAGAGATAATCTACTGCTACCCGGCCGTGACCGCTATGCTGTACTACCGCACGGCTCACGAGTTGCTGATGCTGGGTGTTCCCATAATACCCCGTATGCTTACGGAATATGCCCACAACGTAACAGGAATCGATATTCATCCTGGAGCAGTGATCGGAGAAGGTTTCGCCATAGACCACGGAACCGGAGTGGTAATAGGCGAGACAACCATCATAGGCAAGAATGTCACTCTGTACCAAGGAGTTACCTTAGGTGCGAAGAGTTTCCGCTATGGCAGCGACGGACGGCCCCTGAACATTCCGCGTCACCCGATTCTCGAAGACGGCGTCACCGTTTACTCCAACACTTCCATCCTGGGACGTGTGACGATAGGCGAGGGTTCGGTCATAGGGGGAAACGTCTGGCTTACGCATTCAGTCCAAGCTCATTCCACCATTGTCCAAGGGCGCGCACAGGAGTCCTTCTCCGATGGTGCGGGCATTTAATACTCCAGTCCTTTGACGCTGATGCCCACGTTTACTGGGAAATGCTTCATTTCACCCATAACGAAATCTCGCTGGTAACCGTTTTTGAAGTATAGTGGCATATACAGATACATCGCATTGGGATCTCGTTCAGATTCAGGGGTTTCCCAATACTTACGACTGGCTTCTTCATCCGTGTCGACAATCTGGAAGCCTATGTAGTATCTGCCAGGATCCAGCAAGATCGGATCCTCGGGACGAATGTCGAATTCCTGCTTAGTAACTGATTCAGGAATATCCACATAGATGGGCTTGTGCAGTACGTTTACCAAAGAATCCTGAGTCCCTTCCATACGATAGATCCTGATAGCTACTACACATCCAGGAATATAGTTGGATAGGACTGCAAACATTATGTGCTGCACCAGAAACGGTCTTTTTGTTTTAGCTATGGAACCCAATTCGAGCCCCTTGACCTCTCCACCTGGTCGGTAGAAGCCTACCTGAGCATTATCACCCAATATCTTCATTCCCGGACGCACAAGGTACTTTTCCTTCGTCTTACCTGCAATGGAGACTGCCGGCGGCAATTCCAGATCCTGCAGTACGATGAGCACATCATCAGCCGGACCTGTGACAGGATAGCAAGAAGACCGATATGACACATGGAAGAATTCCAACGTATCGCACGGGACTTCTATCTCAAAACGCCCATCTACGGTCGAGATGGTTCCAATCTGCAGCCTCGGTACGCCGACCTGCACATATTCCACGGCCTCACCTTGCCCGTTAATGACCCGTCCTTTAACGCAGAAGCGTTCCTGAGCGGATAACAGAAGCGGAAGGAATGCCAGAAACAACGACAGTTTAATCCGCATAGATATCATCCTCCATCTCTGTTCCTTCCGGATCGGGCTGGTAGTCCAGGATGTCACCGGGAAGACAGTCCAGCTCCTTACAGATTTTGTTGAGCGTGGTGAAGCGTATGGCCCGGCCTTTCCCCGTTTTGAGCAGGGAAAGGTTGGTCATTGAAATACCTATCTTTTCAGATAGCTCCGAGAGTTTCATATGGCGCTCCCAGAGCATTTTATCGAGGTTTACGGTTATCATATCGCAAGTTTGCTGTCTTTTGCTGCCAAATAAGCCATTTTATAGAGTCCGGCAAAGAGAAGGACGATTAGAGGGACTAGGATCACGTTGGAATCCAGCAAAAACTCAGATTCTCCTTTCAGGACGACATCGTAATTGGAATGGACGAAGGCAAGTAGCGCGGCGACCAATGCCGCCCATCTGATAATTGGAATGTTGGATTTGGGGAATATTTCACCTGCTTTCAGGCCCTTGTTGATGCGGTAGAGGAAAACGCAGCAAAGGGCGAACAGGAGCGTGTTACATACAAGACGTGCAACAATGAGAAAAATCTGCCAGCCTTTTATTGTCGGATTCCAGTTTATGGGAAAGAAGAAGTTGTCCAACCACAGCTGGGAAATCAATTGGAAATAAGAATAGACTACTGTCAGGCCTCCTATTGCAAGGATGGCGATGGAGAGACGTTTGATGCTCTTCTGATTTGAATTGTTCATATTGGTTCTATTGTTTTGTTTAATCATATCCGTTGACAAAGATAATGCCATTTTTACGAATTTCATAAAATAATTTTACGATTTACATAAATTCAAATCTAGTTTAGCTTACTCTTGCGGAAATTGATGAAAGAATGTAAAGACATATTTACACTATGTGTAAAGGACTTTACAGTCTTTACACAATCGCCAAATTTGCATTTGCTTGTATATCAACATATTAAATAATATGGCATACTATTAGATTGGTGGTTGGACAACTAGACGATCGTGTAAACAAGCAAAATGATTCTACGAAACCTAAAGAGCCTCATCCGCCGGTATCCGGTAGCGGTGATCCTGAACTTCGCCGGGCTGGTGGCGGCGCTGCTTGCCTTTGCCCTGATATTCCTGCAGGCGGATTATGAGCTGTCTTTTGACAAATGCCATCCGACGGCCGACCGGGTTTTCCGAGCGGACAAGAAA
>JAEEGI010005566.1_pt1 | contig 28987 bp, 31 predicted proteins | sample 8958751 | NCBI WGS metagenome assembly JAEEGI01 (sample SAMN16246545, study PRJNA631951) | gut metagenome | biome: gut microbiome; feature: rumen; material: KS-attached | host: Bos | place: Iran: Karaj | collected 2018-10 | reverse complement strand
GTCGGAACGCAGGTTTTTAATTACGCAGAAAACGCTTTTAAGACCAAAATTGGCCCAATTCATGCGAACTTTGTACTGCTTGACGAGATTAACCGCTCTAGCGCAAAGACACAATCTGCAACACTGGAGGCGATGCAGGAGAGACAGATTACGATAGATAACAAGGTTTACCCAATGCCAGAAGTTTTTATCGTCATAGCAACACAAAACCCAATCGAACAAGAAGGAACTTATCTTTTGGCTGAGGCGCAGCTCGATCGCTTCTTGATGAAAGAAAAATTAGATTACCCAACACCAGAAGAAGAAGTCGAAATTCTTGAACGGATTGAGAATAAAGTATTTGATGACGATTCACCGATATTAGATCTCGATAGTGTTGTTTTTCTACAAAAACTATCCGAGAAAGTATACGTCGACAAATCAATAAAAGACTACATTGCCCGTATCATTGCGGCTACACGCAAGCCGAAAGATTTTATTAAAGCCGAGCTTGCGGACTATATAAACCTAGGGTCATCGACGCGTGGAGCGATTTCTTTCATGCAGTGCGCAAAGGCATTAGCATTAATAAAAGGGCGCGGTCATGTGATTCCTGAGGATATTAGCGACTTAAGATATAGCATCCTTAGACATAGAATATCGTTAAACTTCTCTGCTGTTGCTGATGGCGTAACTGTCGAACAAATAATCGATGCTCTCTTCGGAGCCGTCGCGACCCCATGAAACTAAGCTATATCAATCAGATAAAAGCCAATATCTCGATATACTCTAACAAAAAAACCACCAATATTTTAGATGGAACCTACAAGTCCATCTATCGGGGTAAGAGTATGAATTTTGAGAATCTGCGCGAGTACGTCCTGGGCGACGACGTGAAGGACATTGACTGGAAATCATCGGCGCGCAGTGGCAAGATTCTCACAAAGCAATTCATCGCCGAAAAGAAACATAACATACTACTAGTCATGGATACCGGCGCCAAAATGGAGGCAGATTCGGATGCGCTCGAAAGTAAAAAAGAGTTAGCGCTTTTTTCGGCTGGCACCGTAGGCTATCTTGCCATTAAGAATAACGATTACGTTGGGATGCTTTACGCAACCGACAAAAAGATTGAGCTAAAACCTTTTCGCTACAATTTATACAATCTAGAAGACTATCTTGTAGGCTACGAAAAGAACGCCGCAAAAAAAGACACATCGCTAAACGATATTTTGGAATTTGCAAATAAATACGTCGCGAAACGAATGATTATAGTAGTTGTGACCGATCTGGCTGGGATCGACAACCTCAAAGCCAATACTCTTAAAAAGCTCAACCAGCGCCATAATGTGTTGGTGATTAATATTACCGACAATTACATGTTCGGCGCGAACGTCTTCGATGTGGCGGAAAATGAATACGTGCCGGAATTTCTGTTAGGCGACAAGAAAATGAACAAGCTCGAGCACGAATTAAAGAGTGAGATTCTAAATAAGAATCGCAAGAAATTGCGACGTAATTGCGTGAGCATGGTTTCCATCGGCAGAAAAGAAGAGATTAGCTACAAAGTAATCGAGTTACTAGAGGAGCATCGTTATGCAAGTACAAACTGAGCTACGACCGCCTTTCCATTACTCCTCTACTCCTACAATCATTTGCTCGGCAATACTCATATGTGGGCTGATTATATTGTTGCTACTAATGCACAAGAAGCCAATCAAGCAAGTGGTCAAAACCCCAAAGAAGAAGGATCTATCCGAGCTGAAAAAAGAATATCTAGATAAAATTGGAACGCTAAAATCTGACGTCACGTCAAATAAGATTACTAGCCGCAGAGCATACCAAATACTAAGCGGATTAATCCGGGGTTTCATTTTTGAGGCTACGAACATAAGGGTTCAATATTACACCTTGCAACAAATTGAGACTTTGAAGATGGCGAGTCTGACTGAGCTTATTCGCGAGTATTATAACCCAGAGTTTGCGGCTAAATCGAACGGAAATATTGCAAAATCGATTGAAAAGACTGCGGAGGTAATCAAAAAATGGACTTAAGATATCCCCTCGTAATTGTCGGAATTCTTTTATTACTTTTCCCGTACTTTCTTTTCGTACGCAAAAAACGACGAAAATATTCCTCCGGTAGCAAAATCGCGAACACGTTCTTCTTGAAAAATACCGACTATTATAAGCGACGTTTACGTAATTACAAGATATTTCGCAGGCTATTGTTAGCTCTCTTTGTTGTGGCTATCTTTGCTGCGACGGCCTTGATTGCTCGCCCGTACGAAACTATAGTCACCGTAGAAGAAAAATATAATCGCGACATTATTTTGTGCATGGACACATCGGCATCCGTTGACGACCTAAATCTCGAACTAGTAAATAGCCTCAGCAATATAGTCGACAAGCTACATGGTGAGCGTTTTGGCATTAGCATCTTTAACTCCTCCTCCGTAACACTTGTGCCACTTACGGAAGATTACGAATACGCTAAAACTATTTTAGGCAATATTAAAAAATCAATCGAGTATTACGAATCGATGGATTATTCTTCTTTTGATATTGATGAGTACCTCTATATGATTCAATATATCCAAAGCGGCACAATCGAGGGGGCTGCGACGCGCGGCAGCTCATTGATTGGAGATGGATTAGCGTCGTGCACGTTAAACTTCCCAGATATAGACAGTAAAGAGCGGACGCGTATCATTATATTTTCGACCGATAACGATTTGGCCGGTAAGCCGCTATTAACTACTGCTCAAGCTAGCGCAATTGCGAAAAAGAAAGGCATAAAAATATTTGGCATTAGTCCAGAATTAACCTCAAATCAAAATCTTTTGGAGTTTAAGCAGGCGATGAATATTAACGGCGGTAAATTATATACATACTCTAGTGGCACTACGGATAGTATCGTCCAAGATATAGAGCAGACCACAAAAACCAAACTCGAAGAGCGAAGCGAGGCAAAGGAGAGAGATGTGCCATTAATCCCCTATTTAATCCTTCTTCTGGGAGTTAGTGGAATTGTCATATTGGGCAGAAAGGTGGCGAAATGATGCTGGAACCCATTATCCCATTGTGGTCGTTAATCGTAATTGCCGTCTTATTATTTGGCATTTTGACTATTCCGTGCCTCATTGACAAAAAAGATGCAGCAATAAACAAACTAAAGTATTTAGCGCCGAAGATTACGATAATTATTTTGCTTTTAATTATAGGCCTGCGCCCGATGATTCCAGAGAAAGATAGCTCCCAAGTCGAAACTAATGATTTAGATGTACTATTCGTGGTTGATAATACAATTAGCATGATAGCGGAGGATTATAACGGAAACGAGCCGAGATTAAACGCGGTCCAATCTGACATGCAATACATCCTAGAAAAGTTGAACGGAGCGCAGTTCTCTTTAATCACCTTTGCAAACTCGGCTACGATTATTGCGCCGTTTACTTATGACTATAATATGATCGAATCAGCCATCAAAGCCATGGCGCCGCTCCCTAATTCATATGCGCGTGGTTCAAGTCTTAATGTGCCAATGGATTCGATAAATACTATCATGGCATCCGCCGAGAAAAAGGAAGAAGAAAGGACAAGGATTCTAGTCTTCATCAGCGATGGTGAAATTACAGACGACAGCACATTAAAGAGTTACGCCAGCCTAAAAGAACATTTCGACTATGGCCTAGTGCTTGGGTATGGCACCATTAACGGCGGAAAGATGAAATCGAACAATACTTATAGTCTAGATCCGTATATTAAATACTATTCCACCGATTATGGCGCAGATTGGAGCACCTCCGACCATTATGCGATATCTAAAATAGATGAGGCTAATCTCAAGAAGATTGCAGAAGATATTGGCGGTGATTATATACATGCGGAATCACAAAAAGATATAGACCCAGCATTGAAAAAGATCTCCGAACTTACGACCAGTAACACTCGGCCGGACGATAAACCTACGGGAATGGATCTATATTATATATTTGCCGTACCGCTTCTACTGTTATTGTTCTTCGAATTCAATAAACTTTGGCGGAGGAAGGTATGAGTAGGCAGACGGCTAAAAAGATTCTCGCCGCATTCTTGATTATGGTCGGGTTTGTGTTATTAAAATTTGGCGCATCGTTAGCACTAAATGAGGCATTGATAGCTAATATTAACAACGGCAACTATTCTGATAGTCTAGTAAAAATGTTATATGCACTAAATCTAGAAGAGCCTTATATCGTCCATTACAACGATGGGATTCGCCTTTATAAGTTGGCCGAATTCAAAGATTCTCAGGCAAAGTTCGAGGCGGCCTTAAAAAATAACCCGCCAGAAGACCGTATCTGCGACGTGCGCATCAACTTGTCTCTTTCGATGATTAAGCAGATTAAAAAAGGCGACTTGAACGCCAAACTAAAACTGCAAAATGCAAAGGACGTACTTTACGAAGACGATTGCGCAAGTAAAAATGATAATAGCGGAAAGTCCGACAGGGCAGAAAAATTAGAGCAAGAAATCGATGAACTCCAGAAAGAACAAGAAGATCCTTCCGCAGACCCAAATAAAGACCCATCGCAGGATCCCGGTAGCGACCCAGACGACCCGACCGCCAATATAGATATAAAAAATATCGAACAACAACTCAAAGACGGAGAGGTTACCGCCTTAAGAGGAAGGCAGAAGCAGCTAGGCGAATACAAAGAGTGGAGTGGTGGCAGTTACTATTCGGGAAAAACGTGGTAAAAAATATCCCCTGTTTCCAGGGGATGCCTTATTTTTCAAGAATGTAGACAAGCCACTTGTTCCCCTGCTTGCCGCCATCCTTGAATGAATGTACGATGCGAAAGCCCGCCTGCTCAATCAGTCTGGATAGATCCGATTCTCGCCAGTAATAAAAAGTGCGCGGTGCGCCGATATGATATTCGCCGTCAAAGTCGATTTCCTGAAAATCAACCTCACTCGCCTCACGATTCATGGTGCTTAGGAGGCAGCGGCCGCCGTTTCTTAGGGCAGAATAGATTTTACCCAGAGCAATTTCGACATCTTTAGGCATGAGATGCTGCAGCACACGCCAACAAAAGACACCATCATAAATGCCCGGCGGATCATCTTTTACGATATTGAAGACCACTGGCTCAAAACCACGTTTGCGGACGGCGTCCACAAATCCTGGCGCATCAATATCGCTGGCGGTAACTATATAGCCGAACTTATCCCGAAGGCGCTGTGCGTCTATGCCAGGACCAGCGCCAATCTCCAGGATGCTCGCCCCACCAGGCAGTGGCTGATATGCCTCCAATATAAACTGCTCAAGCTTCTGATATTTCTCCCCCGAACCATCGCCAACGTGCCTCTCCTCGATCTCTATATACCTTTCAGAGGCCGCAATATACGCATTTACCGTTCTGTCGTTCTCTACGCTCACGCATTATCACCTACCTTTCGTATTCGTCTAGTAAAGAACAATGTAGACTTCATTATAACACCAAGTAATCAGGTACAATAATTTTATGGTAGTAGAAAAATCTGGGACAGAAACTCTATTCTCCGCTTTGGCGCGGTCAAAGTTCCGTTCAAGTTTTCACTTAAAGCCGAAAGATATTAAGTATATAGACCGTATTGGCACAGAAAAGATTAGAAGTCATGCTAACGATTTCGTTCGCGAACGCCTAGCGCCAGCAGAACCCAAGAACGATGGCAAACAAACACCAATGCGCGGACATCCAGTATTCATTGCACAGCACGCTTGCGCATGTTGCTGTAGGGGATGTCTGGAGAAGTGGCATAAAATTCCAAAAGGCCGCGCGTTAACAGAAGAAGAGATTAAATACGTGGTGGGCGTACTGATGAAATGGATAGCTGCGAACTATAATAAGGAAGGACATAAATGAGATTTTCGAAATGAAGATAGAATGGGCAGAAGACTTTAAGATATCTACGCGCATCGAGAATGGCGCGACAATAATCTCGGCAAATAAGGCAGGCCTGCTTTCGCTATCAAAACAATTAGCCACTCTTGCCGAACAAGAAGGAAATGATCATTATCATTTAGATAGTAACAATTCCCTAGAAGACGGCTCGAGTGAGCTAATTATCGAAAAAGTCGAATAGTTAATTAATTGCTTTGCCGTTGACGTAAAGTTTATGGCCGTTGAAATTAATGTTGCTATTCGTAGAGTCGGCATTGGTAAGCGACTTGACGTAAGTATCGCCGGTTAATGTGAGCGTACTACTTTTATCTAGGCTGAGCGAAACCGTGCCGGCGTTGGCGCTATTGATAGCTCCTTTGAAGGTAGAGCCATTTTTGAGGCTCATAGTGAGGCTCGAGATGGAATCGACCACGATATTACCGGCAGCGGATTGATTGGTCAGATTGAGTGTAACTATGCCGCCATTATTGCCAGATTTACCCCAAGAATCTTTTTGGATGCGGAGGAAGTTGCCAGACGTATCGTTGTTGACAATCTTGTTGTTTTCGAGATTAATCTCAGCGGTAGTATTAGTGACATAGAAGCTGTCGCCTTTATTAGTAGTGATAGTGGAGTTTTTGGAAGTAAAGACGGCTTGGCCAGATGCCGCATCTCCACTCATGGATTGGTAGAGAAAGATATTTTTATAGGTAGTAGACTGACCGTTAAGAGTGTTATTTGTGTCGGTCAGGTCGACATTTTCGAGCGTAACGCTATTCTTGCCTTCAATAATGACGCCCCCAGAAGCGGTGGCTACCAAAGTGGCATTTTTTACCGTGATATCCGCTGTGGAATAGATGGCCGGTGAACCTTGGCCAGTGGTTTTGTAGGTGCCTTTGTCGACAGTTACGGTACCGCCACCACGATCGGAGCGAATAGCGGCGCTGGAAGTGCCAGCGGTATTAATAGTGAGATTTGTTGCGTTCATGGTACCGCCGCCAGTCGTCATGATGCCGCCAGCATTATTCTTTTTGGTAGTAATAGTGGAATCGGAAATATTGACCGTAGTGCCGTCCGAGGACGAATTATTAGTCGTAGCGGATCCACCATAACTGAAGACGCCATTCGCACCGTTAGCATCAGTCGTAATAGTGGCGTTTTTGATGGTTAGATTAGCGCCGCTCTTGGCGATAATGGCAGAGTTGGTGCCATAAAAGCTAGTATTGTCGCCGCCGTCAGAATCGCCAGTTTTGGTGACCGTAATGTCAGAAAGCGTAGCCTTGATATTACCCGATGCAGAGATGGCGTTTTCATCAGCGGTAGTCGAAGCAAATTCGCCGCTAGTGATTTCTTCGTCACTCGTAATCTCCTTAGCAGAAGAATAGGACGCGGACGAGCCGGAGCCGCCCTGCATTTGCGAGGATTGACCGCTATTGTTCTTCGCATTATTACTACTGCTAAGGGTATTAATAAGGAAGAACCACTCTACGCCCAGGATGACAGCAAGAACGACGACAGCAACTACGCAAGTTGAGGTAGTTTTATTTTTCATACAGCCTCCCTAGGATTCGTTACTGTTTTGGTCGTTTCTTTCGCCCGGTTTGGCTGGCGGTTGACCGTTTTCGCCACTTGGCATTTCTGGAGGGGTGCCGCCACCCTGCATCTGCGAAGGTTGACCGTTGCTGCTTTTGTTTGCGCCGAGAACGTTGACGCTAATAATGAAGGCGCTGGTCGAAATAATTGCGCCGACTAGCACGCCAATAATGAACGAGAATATTCTCATTTTAATGTCATCTTTGCGATTGTTTTCCATAATAAATCTCCTATGCTTATATAGTACAAGGTAATTATGGGACAAATGCCTGAAGTAATGCTGAAAAAGTTGAAAACTTGGCTATTTAAAAAATTTGCTTTCGGTCTTGAGGCTAATAGCTGACATGACAATAATAAACACCACCATTGCTACGGCGGAAATATAGATTAAAGCGTTAATACCAGTAAGCATGCCGATACTAAGCAGGCAAAGTATGACACTGGTGGCCAACATGGAGACCCCATTGAGGCAACGAGCTTTCTTGCGAACTTTGGCGGGAAGCTTCTTGCGCTCTACTGGCAGTAATGGCTCAAATTTGCCAGTTAATACCGCAATTCCGAGCGCGATTTGACCAATGCTATATATTATTAAGATGGTGGCGACTATATTAATCATAAGCTTATTATATGATAATAAACCGATTAGAGATAGATACTGATATAATGACGAAAAAGGAGGACCAACGTGATGAGTATTTACGACTTAGCGGTAAAGACCAGAGACGGCAAAGATTTTAAGCTATCAAAGTTAAAAGGCAAAGTTTTGCTGGTTGTAAATACGGCGACAGGTTGCGGCTTTACACCACAATATGAAGGCCTCGAAAACCTATACGAGAAATATCACAATGAAGGTTTGGAGGTGCTAGATTTTCCATGTAATCAATTTGGACATCAGGCGCCGGGCGACGACAACGAGATTCATAGTTTCTGCACTGGAAAATATAAAACGAAGTTTGACCAATTCGCCAAGATAGACGTAAACGGCGAAAATGAAATTCCGCTCTATACCCTGCTAAAAAAGGAACAGCCAAAAGAAACACCAAAGGGTATGAAGAATAAGATGGCCATGAAAGCCGTAGCGAAGATTAGCACGACCTGCAAAAAGGAAGGCGATATCGTATGGAACTTTACGAAGTTTTTAGTGGCGAAGGATGGCAAGGTAGTAAAGCGATTCGATCCGACTTTCAAGCCAGAAGATATGGAAGAAGATATTAAGGGTTTACTGTAGCCTATTTAACGTAGCGCACGAACATATCGCGAAGCTTTTGATTAAGATAATCACGGATGTCGTCGAGCTTTACGGCGATTTCATTGCGGTAATATTTACGAATAATAGCAAAAGCGCCATTTGTAAGAATCAATAATTCGAATTCTGTGTTTTTGTCATGGATGCCTTTTTTGCGCAAGATCATCAGAACGCGTTGAGTCATGCTAATTTCGAGTTGGCTTAAAAAAGCGGCCGGAGCATCACTAGACAATAGCTGGCGATAAACACCCTCTTGTTGCTTTAAGAAAGCGAAAACCTGATTCACATACTGTTCAATATCGTCGACCGAGTTAAATTCGTAGCTATCAGCAAAAAGCTCTCCTTCGAGTTCGGCTTGCAACTCGGCGCCAACTTCGTAGAGGTTATTGTAGTAATTATAAAAAGTGCCACGCGTGATTTCGGCACGTTCAGCCAAGTCAGTTACTGTAATGTTTTTAACGGAACCATGCTTCGCTAATAAGTCCGCAAAAGCTTCGCGAATTTTGCGACGCGTTCGATCAGTAGCTCTACGATAAGAAGTTTTAACCATAGTATAATTATACCACTCTTTGAACAATGTGTCAATATAGTGTCTAATTTTAGACATAGTGCAATAATACTGTTCTTCTTTGAATTATAAGAGGCGAATATAATAATCAAATATGCGCAAAATATCAGATTTCATCGTAAATCATTGTTATGTCATTTTCGGTGTATTTTTGGTACTTGTAGTAATTTGTGGTTTTTTGGCAACTAAAGTCACAATCAATAAAGACATCTATTCTTACATGCCGGCCGACTCGGAAACTACTTTGGGCCTGAATATTATGAACGATGAATTTAGCTATGATGCGACCAGTAGCTACGAAATGATGCTAACGGACGTTCCAGCTAACGAAAAGGTGCAAATTAAAGAGCATATCGAATCGATCGAAGGCGTAAAATCCGTAGATTACGATGACAGTGACACGTATAATCGCGACAAATACACTCGCTACATAATCAATGTCAATGCGCCAGCAGATTCCGAGCTAGCAAATCAGGTCTACAATGCTATTCACGATGAATATAAAGACAAATATGAAGTCGAAGAGGCTGGCCAAGTTTACAACTTTAACGGCGAAGTACTGAAACTACATGTCGCAATACTAGCCGTTGCCTGTGCGATGGTTATTCTGCTTTTGATGAGTAAATCTTGGGTGGAACCGTGGCTGTACCTATTTGCAATATTGTTGGCCGTAGTTGCCAATAAAGGTACAAATATCATCTTTCCGAGCGTATCGCATATCACTGATGCAATTTCGGCTATTTTACAAATGGCATTATCGATGGATTACGCCATCATGTTATCGACACGCTATCGACAAGAAAAAGCAAAGCCAGACCATCCAGACAAAAAGACCGCCATGCGCCGCGCGATGCGCTATTCGTTTGGCGCAATTTCATCAAGTTCCGTCACGACGGTAGTTGGATTAATCGTGCTAGTATTTATGAGCTTCACCATTGGGCGCGATATGGGACTCGTGCTCAGCAAAGGCGTGATATTGAGCTTGGTGTCTATTTTTACTTCCCTACCAGCACTACTTCTACTCTTCGACAAAGCCATCGAGAAAACCAAAAAGAAAACTCTCAACTTCAAAATGGATTGGTTTGGTAAGCGTAGTTATGATTTGCGCAAAATCGCAATGCCGCTATTCTTATTTGTCTTCGTAGGCAGCATCATTCTAAAAGGTAGCACCGGCATCAACTTTACGGCCGAACAAAACAATCGCATTAAAGACGTCTTCAACGAGACTAATCAAATGGCTTTAGTCTATGATGCAAAAATGGACGATAAAGTCACGGAAGCTTGCAAGAAATTTGATAAACGCGAAGATACGACGCGCGTTCTATGCTACGGCAATACTATTAATGAGCCAGAGAAATACAACGAATTAGTAGCAAAGATTAATAGCCTAAGCAGCGAGAAAGTTGAAACGGAAGATTATCTCGTGAAGGCGATTTACTACCACTACTACAAAGACGTAGATGCGCATGAAATAGCGCTCGACGATTTGGTAACATTCTTGCAGAAAGAAGTGTTTCCAAACAAAAACTTTGCGGATGCAGTTTCGAAAGATACCGTAGCGAAAGTTGATCGTTTTTCGAACTTCACAAATCAAGTTAAAGTCAATCAGCCGCGCACCAAACAAGATATTGCAAATATTCTAGGCGTGGACAGTAAGAAATTGGATGACGTTTACGTCTTGTACTTGTCAGAGCAGAATATTCCAACCAAACTTACGCTATACGAGTTTGCGCAGTTTGTGACGAATGATATTTTGTCGAATTCAAAATATGCTAGCATGGTCACACCGGCACAACGGGCAGATCTAGCCAAGCTAAAAACGTTTAGCAATAAGAATATTACCGATACGCCAAAGACCGTTGCGGAGCTTTCGAGCATTTTCGGGATTAATCAAAAGACGCTCGAACAGTTATTGACTTACTATAGTTACACGACAACCAGCACGCCAACGGCAACTGCTTCGATTGAAGAGCTGATTAGTTTTGCGCTTTCTAATCAGAATGTCATTAACGAAATGGGACTATCGGCGGATGAAGTTGCGCAATTAAAAACACAGTTCGCCACGATTAAAACAAGAGTTAGCGAACTAAAAAATACGCCTGCCCTATTTGATCAGGCCGTAGCAAAATTGCCTGCAGAAACACAAGAAAGCTTAGCGCCAGAAATCACAAAGGTGCGCGTGGAATTAGTCGCAAAAACAAACGAGGCAGAACAAATACTAACAAAGAAATATTCCTATTCAGATATTGCAACAGCCGCCGTAAAACTAAATACTGCCCTAGATCAAACGACCAATTGGCTAAATAACCTGGAATCAAATTATCCAGAATTATTCGATAGCCTTAGCGAGGAAGATAAAAAGACCATCCTTGATATTGCCCAAAAGTTGAACGATAAAATTATCGCCGTACGTCAAAAGATTAATTTGAATGACAAGCTAGCGAAGCTGAAGAACATCTACAAACTCTACCAAGCCGAGACGACTTCTAGCGCCATCAGACTTTCCCCGCGTGAATTAGTGAATTTCTTGCTCAAACACCAAAATGACGCGAAGCTAAAAAATGCGCTTTCAAGCGGAACGATTAAGCAGCTAAGTCTAGTGCAATATATTATGAATAATCAAAACACTAAGTATTCAGCTGGGAGCTTGGCGCAGACTTTTACGCTTGATTCGGTAAAAGTTAAACTCGTTTATGCGCTTTATAATTATCGTTACGAAAATAAGAATATAAGAATCTCACTAAAAACGTTGATTAATTTTATCGATGAGAAAGTTTTGCCTAACCCAGATTATGCGAATCGTTTAGGCAAGAATGAGCAAACACAACTACATACAATCGCAACGCTCATGCGTGCTGCGGCAAATGGAAATACATATAATTATGAAGCGTTGTATCGCGCAATTTTACCGCTGGCTAATAACGTAGATAAGAACCAACTATTTCTAGCTTATCTATATCACGGTTCGCTCTATGATTGCGACAAGAACTGGACGCTGACGGTTGAAAAGTTTATCAACTTCCTGTCAGACAAAGTTTTGCCAGATGGGCGCTTTGCGGAACGTATCGATGATGAAATGCGCGAGAAAATTAATGACGGCCACAAAACAATTAACGAAGCAAAAGATTTATTAGTCGGACCGCGCCATTATCGTGCGCTAATTGAATCAAACATACCAGCTGAAGGCGATCAGACTTTTGCCCTGATTAGTGACTTGAAGAGCGAGCTTGGACCGCGTAATAAAATCGATTATTACATGGTGGGAGATTCGGCGATGGCCTACGAAATGTCGCAAACATTTAGTAGTGAGATGAATTTCATTACGATTCTGACCATGCTAGCAATCTTCGCGGTCGTAGTCTGCACTTTTAAGTCGTTCTTCGTATCAACGTTGCTAGTACTTGTGATTCAATGCGCAGTTTATATTGTGATGGCCTATTTGTCATTGACTGGTTCACGTATCTTCTTCATTGCGTTAATCATTGTTCAATCAATTTTGATGGGCGCAACAATTGATTATGCAATTCTGTTTACTTCATATTACGTGGAGAATCGAAGCTACTTCAAAATGGGTATCCGCGATGCGCTGATAAATACATATAATCGTTCAATAAACGCTATCCTTACGTCGGCCTCGATTTTAATTATCGTAACGGCAATTGTAGGCAACTTTGCGACGGCGATTGCAGCAGCAGTCTGCCAGGCAATTTCCTTAGGGACATTCTGCGCAACCTTGATTATCCTGATTCTGCTCCCCGCCCTTCTAGCAACTTTGGATAAATTCGTAGTCAAAGATTCTCGCAATAAAGTTGCCAAGGCGGACAAAGGCGTACGGAAGCTATTGGCGGGCTTTAAATCGTTGCTATAATAGTAACAAGTAAATAGAGGATCTTTTATGGAACAAAACATTTGTCAAAGTTGCGCAATGCCACTAACATCAGAAGATATGTACTCAACTGAAAAAGATGGCAGTATTAATAAAGATTACTGTAAATGGTGCTATAAAGACGGCGAGTTTATCGATAAAGTTTCCATGGAAGAATATATCGAGATGTGCTCAAAGTTTGGTGAACAAGCCGGTATGACTAATGAACAGATGAAGGAATATTGCACTAAAATCTTCCCGACTTTGAAGAGATGGAAGAAAGCCTAAGCTTACATAATATTAAATGTATAGCTGAAAATGATGACCGAAATCATAAAGATACAAATGGTCAGAATATTAAATATATGCATCTTCCATTCGTATTGTAGGTTGGCGATAAATTCCCGAATTAAAGCATTATAGTAAAAATACCAAGGTGATTTTGCGCCGATGCCCTCAATTTTGCGGTATCCCATCCGCGAAGCGTATACGGCAGAACGAAAAACATGAAAATCCGTCGTCGCGAATGCGATATTTTGCGCATTCTCGATTAGCTTCTTCGAGAACTCGAAATTCTCATAGGTGTCTGTCGATTTATTTTCTAGCAGAATCTTTCCGTCGTATTTTTGCGCTATTATGTATTTTTGCATAGACTCCGCCTCCGAAATTGGCTCGTCACTACCCTTTCCGCCTGAGAAAATCAGGACGGGAGCCTTGCCGGTTTCTTTCTTTTGTTCGTTGGCGAATTTAATAGCCGCCTCGACACGCCTACGTAATACGCCACCGGGAAAACCATCTTCGCGCACGCGACAGCCGAGAACTATAATATAGGACTTATCGTGGGGTGCTTTATGGTGTATGGCTTTGTGAGAAACATAAATCGTCGCCAACATCATGCATTCAAAATAGACATACACTATTGCAAATATATTTTCGATCGCTAGCGAAAAATGAAAACCAAAGTATGAATGCACATTCATAACATGATCTAGCATCAAATATATATTGATCACTCCGAGCGATCCAAGAACTAAAGCCATGCCAAGCATAACGCCAAACATATTATGCAAAGAACGCCCTTCTTTAATGAGTAAAACGATGTTTGCGATAAGCAAAAAGAATGAAAAAAGTATCGATGGAATAAAAGAAATGTAGATTAGCGACGTAATCGCACTTGTAATGCTAGTAAATAGATCCATCAGGAAATCAGGATTAAGCTGGTCGTAGTAACAAACATTACCTGCAATGCGCATTAGTTCGAGAGCTAAGCAGCCAGCCAAGAAAATCATCAAGCCAAGCAAAGATACAATGCGATAAGAATACATCGAAGCTTTTGCCATCTTATGTATCGTCCTGCGGCAGAGCAAAAACAGCCAAACAAGCGCCGCAGAAATTATAATTCTAGCCAATATAATCATTGGTATTATTATAATGAAATTTGCATCAATTGGGAAAACGCCGATAAATGACCAAGAAAAAACCCACCTTACGGTGGGTTGTAATGTGTGTTGTTGCGCCGCAGATGCGGACCAGGCCCTACCGCTTCAGCAGCGATTCGTCGTAAACGAAGCGAACCGTCAGACGGTAGTTTCTGGGCGTGCGAAGCAGTTGAGGCCGGTTATATCCATCGTCAACGATGGATTCTGCATTTCCAGGATTCTCCACATCGGAGAGCCAAAAGCGGGCCACATCCGGATCAGTCAGCTTGCCCGTCCTGGCGGAGATATATCCCTTCTTCTCAGAATGGAGAATATCCTTTCCAGCAGGGCTAGCCTTCACGACGGTAAACTGCATCATTTCGGTCATCGTCGGGAGTCTGAAGCCGAAGTGCTTCATTTCCTCCTCGAATGCGAGCGCTTCTTCGTGGGTGAAGTAGACCTGTTTGCGCCCGTTCTCATTTATACGAAAGGCGCAATGCACGGTTAGGTTGAGACCGCCGACATTGACAGTCTCGGCAGAGGTGGAAGCAAAACGGACAATCTCGGTTTTTGCCATAATTCCTCCTACAAGAAAAACAACACTAAGGTACCACACACTATTGCTAGTATGCTTTATTATAATATCATGGTCTTGCTTACTTGTCAATAACATGAAAAATGCCCCGACTAGAGAGTCGGGGCGCACAGAACGTGATCAGAGCGCGCATCTCGTTCAATGATCGTAGAATATCCTTTCCAGCATGAAGCCATCCTTGTAATCAATAACTTCATCGCGGATATAGCCGAGTGCACTCCAGGCGGCCTTCTCATTCTCTTCATCGGTACCACCAGCGACGGCAACGTAAACAGTGAAGGCTTTGCGGCCATGCCTAGCACAGCCTATGCCGTCAAGCATACCGACATTGATCGCGACGGCACCTTTGCGATTTGAATCTCCGGGCATAATACTATCATCCGGTATTGCGGCAGAGGTGTATATATCGCGTGTTATTGGCAGACGATATTCCCTCTCGCAAATGGTAACCCAACGCTGGAGTCCAGCAACCATCCCCATAACGATGCCAGCGCCGTTTTCGGTAACTTTGCCGTCCTTGTCATAGCAAAGCGTATCACCATCGCCAGTTATCGACGCGATCGACAGCTCCAGGTTCGCGTTTTCGGGGGACTCGAACCATTCAAACATCGCCCTGTTTCTAACCGCCAGCTCAACGCCGACACCGATGGCGCCATGGGTAATACCCAGCTCCACACAGGCGGCGCGAACTATCTCGATTATCGACCCGGTCATTTGCGTTCTACTAATGAGCATATTTACCCTCCTCCTAAATATAAAATTTACGTGCTCGGGCACGGTTGTATGTATTTTATAATAATTATTATTAAATGTCAATTGTTGCCACCTTTGACCACCTCCGCGTGGTATCATTAGTGTAATATTTTAGTTAAGAATCAGGAGTCTAGAATGCCACGACCACGTAATAAAGCAGATTTATTAAAAGCTGGTGCAGAATATTACGCCAAGCTGATTGAAATGGCGGACGGAATGAGCGAGAAAGAAATGAACACTGAGTTTGATTTCTCGGGCGATCCGTCAAAGAAAGAGCGCCATTGGGGCCGCGATAAAAACTTGCGCGATATTTGGGTGCATTTATACGAATGGCACCGCATGCTATTAGAATTTGTAGACACAAATTTAAATAAAGGCGGCAATGCACCATTTTTGCCGGAGCCATATACTTGGAAAACTTACGGTGATATGAACGTGGAATATTGGAAGAAGCATCAGAAAACAACGCTAGCCGATGCGCGCAAAATGTTTGAGAAATCACATGCGGATGTGATGAAATTAGCAGAAAGTCTGAGCGAAGAACAACTATTTACTAAAGGCATGTATCCGTGGGTCGGCGGCTCGGTATTGGGATCGTATTTCGTGAGTTGTTTGTCGTCACATTATGATTGGGCGATGAAAAAGTTGAAAGCACACAAGAAGAATTGCGGATAATGGCGAGTACAAAAGAATACCGAGACTATATTTTGGAACAATTATCTTTAGTACCGGGAATTACTTGCCGGCCGATGATGGGTGAATTTTTACTATATGCAGACGGAGTGCTGTTTGGTGGGATCTATGATGATAGATTGCTAGTGAAGATTACATCTGGAAATAATAGTTTTGGCATGTGCGAAGCCCTGCCCTACGAAGGCACCAAGCCGATGTATTTGGTGGATGAGGTGGATGATAAGGAGAGGTTGAAGGAGATTGTTGAGGGGACAATAAAAAGCCTTTAGCTATTCAATTTCGGATACTTGGATATTTAGTAAATTGGCAAGATCTTTAGATGGGTTATTGGAAGGCCGAGAGCCGAGATTTTCAATCAATTTCGCCATATCGCCTTCGTCCAATACGGAAATATAAGTTAAACAATGCTTAGCGCGGCTCGATGCGACATAGAATACACATTTAGCCTTGTCGTCGCTAAACACGTCTCCGTCAATATCGACTATGATGACAATGTCACTTTCAAGGCCCTTATATTTTCTAGCAGTGGTAAACAGTATACCGTCACCATTACCGTCAACCGACAGGCGATAGCCGCCCACGGATTCTCGCCCAGCTAGGATGGATTTACTGAGGGTTTTAACAGTTAAAATCGTAATTTGGTTACGCTTGAAACCTTTGCCAGTGTAAAAGCGAATCGTCTCCGCTATGCCGTCGATGGCGCGATCAGTATTGCTATAATTATTCAGGCACGGTTTGTCGCCGTTTACATGTTCGGCTAATTCAACTTTATCTATATCCACAGCCGCATAGGCCGCTTGGGCGATTTCGTAGGTATTGCGACAGTTTTTATGCAAAACAAGGCGGCAATCGAGCTTTTTGAGCCAATCTAGCGTCGATTCATCTTTATTGCTCAGGTAATGCACTAGCTGGTTACGATCATAAAATACATAGAAATAGCCATCCGTTGCCTTAATGGCATCGATAAGAATATCTAAGTGGTCGGCCGCAAAATCTTGTGCTTCATCAATGATGATGTGACGAAATTCGAAATTGTCCATATATTCATCAAGCAAGAAGTCCGTAATTTGCTCTTCGGTTGCAATTTCGGTTCCCTTGGACTTGGCATAGAGGCGATTGAGGCTAGTAAAGGTAACATTAGGCATTTCCGAGGCATAGTTTTCAATCAAATAGTTGAGCAGTAGCCTATTAAAACAAAGAAATAGAATATTTTCGTCGGCGGGCAATTTACGCGCGCACTCTAGCGCGATCATAGTCTTACCGCTACCGCTAGGCCCGTGAATGCCGGCTATTTTTTGCTCGCCGAGGTAATCTAACAGGGTGGCCTGCTCGCGCGTGAGCTGATTAAAAAGAAAATTCCGTTCCCGAATCTCCGACGACAAACTTGGTACGAGCTTAAAGGCAGGGGCAAAAACATCTACCGTCTCTTTAATAATAGTTTTAGATATGGTCTGGTCGATTTTAGTGACATTATTGCGGCTAAAAGCTCGGTTTATTGCTGCTTCAACCAAGTCAAGATCTGCTTCAGAAAAAGTATTAGCTAATTGATATTCCGACGGCAGAGTGTTTGACAATTCATAGGACGTCAAGCTAGGGAGCCAAACCGTAGGTATGACGGGATATTTTCGGATAATATCGTTCGGCGAGCTAGCTAGCATGTCTTGGAATCTAGTAACATTGCGCCACGCCTGATCGAGTGGCGAATACATAAGCTGGTGCTCTTTGCCGTTTCGGTCAATCACAAACCATCGCCCATCTTCGGCGCGCTTGATTCCGCCAGTCTTAACCTCAATAACCAGGAACCCGCGAGATGGATCGAATACTAGAAAATCCGCTTCCCCTTTGCGATATTTTCGATCAAACCCCTCTTCGCCCCATTTTACAGAATAAAAAACAATGTAGTCGTCTGGCAGTTTTTTGAAGGCTTCGTATACCATCATCTCGCCCTCGCTGCCATGGTAGTCACCAGTTTGTCCTACAGGTATAAATGTTGCCATAGTGCTTATGTTTATTATACAAAAATATACTCCGTTTTCACGGAGTATATTTCTTTGAGAGACCATTTAGCGTATTTCGATTCATAGTTCCAATTTGTCTGGCGTTCACCTTACGTAATGTGTGACTATGACTATGTTTTGATTGTAGCACAGAATGATATTTTTGTCAATAGCATAAGCATATTTTATTGGCTTTTCATACTAGAGCACCACCTTTATAAGGTATACTATTTAAAATTAAACAACTATAAACACTTTACTTTTTTGCGTTTTTGTGCTATAATATGTATACTAATCGTTTTGGGAATTAGCATGGATAAGGTTATAAGACATCTTTGCCATTACAGCATCGATATTAATACTAGCAAAAAGCAGATTCTTAGCCGCGACGAGATGCGCGCAAAGGCAATTTTTATGATTAAGAACACCCATAATAGCAACAACTCACGCTTAACGATGGCAGACAACGCCGCCTGGTGGGAGTTTATTAAACTTTGCATGCCGCTCAATTGTGAACGCGCGCATATTCATAAAAATATTAAAAGCGATGCAAACATCGGCGATTTAGACGGCATTGAAAGATTAAACATAAATGATTATTTTGAGCTATATTGTCTTCCCCGCGTTACGGCAGAAAGAGGAATCGTATCCGTAAATGGCATCCCAAAAATCCGTTACGCGAACCGTGCGGGCTATTATAAGAATCAGGGAATATTCGTAATTGCGCATAGCGATAAACGTTTTTATGTCTGGAAACGAGTACAACTGGAAAAATGTCAGAACGGTCGTTGCGCTTGGTGTGGCGAAAAGATATCAATGAATGGTTCGCACGTAGATCACGTGCAGCCATTGGTTTTCTTTGGAAAAAACGAACCATGGAATATGGTAGTGACTTGCGAAGAATGCAACAAAGCAAAATCTTCTGAGGTAAACGGCTGGAACGAATTCGGCGATAAGTTGGTTCGCAATAAGAAACCAAGCTGGATAAAGAAAAACAAATGTGATTTTTTAATGCGGAAAGTCATGGCCGATGCAGAAAAGAAATATGACGAAGATGAGGAAAAGGACAACTTAAGAACCATGACATTTGTTGCGCACGAGACTACGACGCAATTCTGAATGGTTATTTTTCGCAATAACAAATAGTCCGCCGAAACGAGCTTTTTTGTTTTTCTGTAAAAATAGTTCTAGCGCGTGAAGCATCTCGAATTATGAGCACTCATCGTTTTTTTGAACGCCGTCTTGATACTGCATGCAGTGAGAGGGAAATGCGCTTGATAGAAAAGAAGACACTGGAAGGGAATAATGGATAAATCCGTAAGTCAAGAGTCTCGAGATAATACTTCCTTAAAATATTTAGCTAGATTCTTATCAGTACAATAAATATAGCACCCTTTCATACCGCGGGTCATAAGCGTACGGTATGTATTTTTAATAATTCTACCCGAAACGTCTAATGCCTCGTATGGGTCATTATTGTATAGTTTTTGGATGCCAAATAATGACTTATCTGTTTTAGCGCGCTTTGTAAAGTCGGTTATAACGCGCCCGTCTTCATATCTTAAATCGTCACCTATAATTACGCCCACATAATCAAACTCTAATCCTTGGCAAGTATGGATACATCCAGCTTGCTCTATCGAGTTTGGATCAATTGCCCACGTTGCCGTATTGCCAAGATTCCAGCTCATACCGAAGTTATATTCCGGAATGACGATATCTTTCACTTCGTCACTATTCTTCCCTTCGCTAATCCAATTCCAGCAATAGCCCGCTACGATGCGCGATTTATTGTTTTCTAGATTCTTCTGTTTTATCGCCTCACGCATATCATTTGGATTATCAAATACTCTAAAATCATAATCAAAATCCATCATATCGAAGTTCGCGGTCTGACGAATGTCGAGCATATTATCCAGCCAAGCCAGATAACCATCAGAGCCATTACATCTAAATTGGCTTTCTAATTCAACGTGCTTGACCGTAGCTCCCAGTTGCGCCGAGAATTCTTCTATCATATCCACGGAGCCGACGTCCTTCATTGTGACTTTCTGATCTTCATCAATGAAAAATATCGAAAAATGAGATGCGTTGATGATTTCCTTAACCTGGTTTTCGCCTAGATTCGAGAACATCCCCGACTTTTCATTCAGACGATGAGCCTCATCCACTACAAGACAATCTATATCGTTGGATGGTTTTCCGATAAAACTGCCTGAGCCTTGGAATAAATTATCTATATAGCTTTTCTTAAAATTCCCTTTTAGCTTATCGCGGAATACATTACGCGGAGCCGCATTCTTTGTAACGTAGAAGCAGGTTAGATTATTCTTTGTTAGTTCTACTAATAAATTGATAGCTAATACCGATTTGCCAGTCCCAGGCCCGCCCTCAACAATGAGCACTTGTTTAGAATCATTTTCAACAGCTCTCTTCGCTAGCACGATTGCATCTTCGTAAATAACTTTTTGCTCATCAATCATAGTAAATTCATGATTGCCGTTGAGCATTCTTACGAGAGAATCCTGAAGACGCTTAGAAGGGCGAATTTTGCCGTTTTCTATTTCATAAAGGATTTCTTTATCATCGCCGTAAAAAATGTACTTTTTAATAAAGTCTCGAAGCTTAGCAAAATCATTGCTTCCAAACATTGGGGCCTGTTTTATATATTCATCATATAAGTCGCTATTAATTGGATCATCATCGGTAATCCTATAGTTATGCAAAAACGCGCAAGGATATAAGCCAATATTTTTATGACGAACATCTTCATTAAAGTCACGAATTAAATTTGCATAGCTCATAGCCTGATATGACGGATGCGCCACATCTCTAACGGCACCGCCGACGTAAGTAGACACAATCCCGTCTTTGTTCTCTACTGCGGCGCACGACTCCCATTGTTTTAATTCAACAATTACCGCAGAGTCTTTCATATCGCGATCTCGGCCAGAAAGAATAAAATCTATTCGTTTCGATGTAGTTGGAATATTGAATTCAATGGCGACGCCGGCATTATCGGGAATTTCGCCATCATCAAGAATACTTCGCATGTACTGCATAGAATTTTGCCAAGAATTTAACTGGGATTTAGTAGTGCGACCAAAATACTTTTGATACTTTTCATATATTTTATTAACGATTAAATTTAGATTTACATCGTCAATAAATGATCTTTTTATTCCCTCATAGACTAGCATAATTACAACTTCGTATATTTAGTACTTTTGCCCCTAGCCTTTTCGATAGGATATTTTTTTCGTGTTTTTTCAAGTTTTTCGAGAATAATATCTTCTAGCCGTACGTCGAGCTTGTCGGCAAGTAAAATACAATAATTAACCACATCGGCGAGTTCCTCGCACACTTCCTTTTTGTCATAATTATTATTCCATTGGAAACATTCGAGCAGTTCACCGGCTTCAATTGAGATAGATTTAGCAAGATTCTCTGGGCTATGAAATTGATCCCAGTCCCGCTCAGAATTGAAGTCGACAACTCTCTTCTTCACCTCATCCATAAGACAATTGTAGCACTGGTAGACTCAGCTGTCTTCTCGTTCAGAAAATCATTTTTTAAATTCTTCGAATTCTTTTTGATTATAAATAATGCGCGAATAACTTGTTTCGTAGCCAGCGTTGCGCATCTCATCTATATAGTCGTCGATGGCTAGTATAATCTTTTCACCTAATAGTTTTTTGTGTTTTTCGTAGTCTTTTAGAATGCTCATTTTTTAATCATATAATTTAGAATAATAAAATAAAGCACCACCTCATTACTTTTCGATCATGTTTAAAAGAATACTCTTATGTCTGAGGTGCTTATTCTAAGCATATAATTACAATATACACGAAATATTGCGTAAATATAGATTATTTGATACAAATGAATCATATGAAAGCAACTAAAAGCCAGAAATTTAAGAGGCTTGCCGAACTGCGAGGAAATCGCATCATTAAAGACCTTCGTTTATTAAGCAATCTCTCCAATAAGAGTAATTACGCTTATAATGAAGAAGAAGTAAGAGTTATTTTTAGTGCCATCGATGATGAGCTAAAAATGACAAAGCAAAGTTTTAGAAAAGGAACTAAAAGGAAGATTAGTTTATGAGTATGATTTGGCATTTCCCTTCAACTGATGGCGGACCTGATGAGGGTATTAACGATTCTGGCGTATGGCAGTTTGAAGGCAATCGTGAAAGTTCAGTAGCTAGGGAGTGTATCCAGAACTCATTAGACGCACGTGTAGATGAAAACAAACCTGTACGTGTCGTTTTTTCTAAGATAGCAGTAGATAATTATCAAATCCCATTTATTGATGGACTTAACTCGATCATTTAAAAAGCACGAGACTACGCATCTGGTCAAGAAAAAGCAATGAAATTTTACGAGGATGCGATTACCTGTCTCGGACAATCTAAAGTAGATGTTCTAAGAATCAGCGACTATAATACGACTGGTCTCGATGAAGATAGATGGTATCACCTAGTTTGTTCTACTGGCTCCAGTCCAAGTAGGAGTAGCAGCGGTGGCTCATTTGGTATTGGTAAAAGTGCGCCATTCGCCGCATCTGCTATTAGGACAGTTTTCTACTCAACTATGCTAGCCGATGGATCTGTGGCATTTCAGGGCAATACAAGAATATCGAGCTTCAAGGATGATGATAACGATATACATCGTGGGGTTGGTTCCTATGGAGTAAAGAACGAGGAGAGACCTGGAGTTATTGCCATACGCAATCGTTTCGATATTCCAGATGTGTTTGAAAGAAACGAAAGAGGTACAGATGTTATCGTTATGGGATACAGGCACTCCGATGATTGGGAAAAAAGAATAATCGGCGCAGTTGCCGAGAGTTTCTATGTTGCTATTATCGAAAATCAACTAGAAGTTATTATTGGGGACGAAGATAAACAGCCAATAATCATAAACCGTAATACTCTAGCCGAAATAATCGATAGGTATGTCGATGACGAAGATACTATTTTGTACTACAAGACCGCAATAAATCCAAGTCGTGTATTTCATGATGATATTCCTGGGATTGGTGCCGTAGATATGTACGTATTAATTGGCGAAGGCAAGAAACATGTCCAAGGCATGCGAAAAACCTTAATGAAAATCCATGATTTTAGTCGCCTACGTACGCTTGACGGCGAGTATGCCGGTGTTGTCATAGTTCGTGGCGATGATGGTAACCGTGAATTAAGAAGCCTAGAACCGCCTGCACATGATGAATGGAAATTAGATCTCGGCGAAGATAATGCAAAGGAAATGCTTAAAAGACTGCGTTGGTGGGTAGTCGAGAATCTTAGGAGCATCGCAAATGAAAGAGAGGCTACCGTAGAAGAAATACCAGAGTTGAGTAAATATCTTCCACAAGACACTGCAAATGATGACAGAGACCCGATTTTTTCCAACAATGGCGAACAAACGGATGGCGACAACGAGACAGAGACTGCAAACGAGCGTGGCGTCACCGACAACCAAAATGGGAAAATAAATATCAGTGTTAAAGACCGCGTTGCGAACATAACAAAGCCAGGGACGACAGGTGGCAAAAGTAAGAGAGTTACAGTTCATCCAGGAACTGGTGGTGGTGGCAATGGTGGCGAAGGAGCCGGTGAGCCGGAAGGCAATACAACTTACGCTGATGTCAGTGATATGCTCGCAAGAACCAAAGAGCTACTCGTTAATGGCAAGAAGCTATACCAAATAACCATCACTCCTACGAAAGATGATACGGGCGATATACGTATAGTAGGTATAGGAGATGGAGCAAACTTCCCATTAGACCTGCTGAGTGCTTACGATGAATCTGGGAATCAACTCGAAATTAAAGGCGAAACAATTAAGAATCTATCATTTGTCGCAAATCAAACTAAGGTACTAACCGTTGAACTTATGAGTTCAAGGCGTTATGTAGTAGGAGTAGCATAATGAATAATTACATACCGTATCCATATCCAGTTTTGGGAAACGATGACGATATTAGTGGCCATTTTGCCCCAAGCATGACATATAGTCTTGACCCAATTAGCGTATCCCTTAATATTAAGTTTGACCTAGAAAATGACTATATCAGAAGCCTGATCGCTGACGGCCGCGCATCATTTTTGGTCGACATAGCCTGCAATCGCACCTATTTTCGTAGGTCAATAAAAACCAACGATTATTCACTCACTTTTACCGAACCGGCGCAGAATTTGCGCGGAAAAGTCGAGGTGTCGTTCTATATATGCACCAATGAAACAATAGGACAATATACTCCGTCCGAAGAGTCGTATTTTGTTGAAGGCGGAGACATTATCGCCGTCGGTGGTAATACTTCTTTTGATGCATTAAAAGAATACGATCCATTAAAAGCACCGATAAAATCAATCATTAAGATTACATGTTTAGATAAGGCGCAGGATGAATTTACTGTCTTATATAATGACGATGATTTTATTACTATTGGTATTCCGAAAGATATGTATAGCCTATATACAAGCGCATGTAGTGGTTCGGCCGCAGAAATGCTCCACTCGAGTATTGTATTGCCAGCATTAATGGATGCCATAGACGCCATAAAAGATGGCAAAAGTGACGTAGTAAATACGTCTTGGGCTCAGAAGTTGACCGAATTATGCGCAAGTCGAGGCATAACATTAGACGAAGATAGCAAATCGCTTGCAATCGCTCAAAGACTATTGCACAATCCCGCAAAAAGAGCTCTTGATTGGTACAACAAAAATAATGAGGCGGAGGACGAATAATGGCTGAGTTAAATGTTTTCAAAAAGCAATATCTGGTCAATCTTGAAAACTCGATTGATGACAATCTAGACCATTACAGGATAGCCGATAGCCAATTCTTTTATGGTGACGGGCAAGGCATTCTAAAATCATCATATACTGTACCAGAGGAAGCCCCTAGCCTCGATCCAAATGTTAAAAACGAAGCAGACAATGCAATTCATGTTTTTGAATACTTATCGAAAATAGACAATACGGCAGCTTCGGACCCACGCTTATGGGCATACTTGGCGCATGTGACATTTTGCGATTATGCTACTGAGCGTTGGAACATAAAGGACGGCAATGATGGTCTTAAGGATAAAATCGAGCAACGCTTTTTCATGAATGGCAATGCACGCTCTCTCAGGCGCCATGCTATTTCGAGATTATGGTGGGCCGCAAAACTTACAGTGGCTCCGTGGGAAAGTAACGCATTGTTTGAGCCGCTCAAGAAGGAAGATAGGTATTACTATACGAGAGTATTAATGGAAGATGAAAGTATCTCTTCCGATTTAGTAGAACGTGTTCAATTGAGCGCTTCTCCAGAACTACTAATAGCTATCCTCGAATTTCTTGATAATCATCCAGAATTCCGCAAGCGTGAGCTTTGGCGTGAATTCATGAAAGAAATAATTCTGACTTTAGGATATAGAAAAATAATGTCCCTCAATTTAAACTCATTACAATCGGAATTGAGCGACATCGCATTTGAAATTAATAGAAGGCAGAGGCTTGCATAAGGAGGAAGTAAACCATGTCATTTTATAAAAACGACACAACGCAAGAGGAAAAACAACGCTATACCAATATGCTAGTCACTATTGGTTCTTTCTCTAAACTTTTCTCCGAGAATGAGCGTCCATATTTAGCCTCACGTGTTACGGAAAACGTTTTTTGTAGATATCTAAATGCCGAAAACCTATCTAGGTCTGACATTACAGCCGATGCGAAAAAAGACAAGGTTGGGATCGGTATTAAAACATGGATTGGCTCCAACCTGCAGAAGATTGCTGAATTTAATGCCCAGAAGCCATCGTATGAGCGTCTTAGTGACGAAGACATGATATTGCGCATAGCTGAGCTTAGAAACGAGCGTATCGCCTTCACAATGCGTAATTATGCCCTTGATGAAATGGTTTATCATTGCACGGTTCGTGAACCCGGAAAAATATTGATTAAGGAATGCCCTCTCTTGCCTGTAGATATTAATTCTATTAAGCAAATCAATAGGAACCGAAACATTATTACTTTTTCTGACGATTTCGGCTCTTATTCGTTTAATACTTCAAAAAGTACACTTTATAAGGATTTTTCTTCCATGTCCACAATGGAGGAATTGGATGTAAAAATAATTAGTAACCCATTTGAATTATTGGAGAAACTAGAAATGCAATACACTGAATCTAGCGCCCCAAAAATAGATCAAAATAAAGAAGATAATACCGTTTATTTGCCATTATACTCAATCAAGAATGGAGAGCGTATAGTGCATGAAAAATCGGGCTTAAATATCCGGTTCGCCGCAGGACGACCTAGAGATCCATACGAGGTATACATTCCAATTCCTAGTAGCTTTAATGCAAAACATAGAGCTTTCTTCCCAAAAAGAGATGAAATTTTTACGCTCAAGCTACCTAACGGTAAAGATTTATCCGCAAAGATTTGCCAAGATGGCGACAAGGCTTTAATGTCCAATCCAAACAAAGCGCTCGGACATTGGTTCTTTGATGAAGTATTTAAAATTGCGCCAACCGAACGAATCACATACGCAACACTAGAAAAATATGGCATTGATTCTATTCGCATTGAAAAAGAAAAGTCAGGCGTCTATTCTATAAGCTTCGCCACTGCTGGTAGTTACGAACGTTTTATGAGTCCGGACAAAGACGAATCGGACGATAATTAGTCCGCATTCGCAGCATCAAAAGCTTCGACAATTTTTTCCGCAATTCTATTAATAACTCTAACACATACCGAATTACCGGCTTGTTTATAAAGCCTTGATTCTGCTTGGTTTTTAGGTAGCTTAAAGTTCTTGTCAAAACCTTGCGTGTTAAAGCATTCGTGCGGTGTCATTTTTCTGATGCCGTATTTCGTCTTAACGAGACAAACATTATGGCCGCCTTCGCCTTGGTTTGCGGTCAATGTTGGAACGACGCCACTTTTATTTTTTCTTACATAGTGACGGCGCCATTGGTAAACAGCTCTATCATCATCCATTGCTTCAACGAGTTTCTCATAGATATCACCTTTATACTTTCCATCAGTATAGTAATATTTCTCGTCAAACTGTTTCTCGAAATCAATTACATCATCTAATTTTCTCGTGAGTTTAACTGGATGCGGGAATTCGAAGTTTTTATATACTTCTTTGTCAAGGAAGCCAACAATATAGATCCTCTCTCTATTCTGAGGAGTATTTCCAAACTCCATAGCATTCAATACCTGATATTTGACATTATAGCCAAGCTTTTCGAGTTCGTTTAAAATTACACGGAACGTATTCCCATTGTCGTGACTTACGAGATTTTTGACATTCTCTAAAAATACGATCTGTGGCTTTTTTGCTTTCATTATTCTTACCATTTCAAAGAATAATGTGCCACGACCCTTTTCATCGTCGAATCCTTTACGATATCCGGCTATAGAAAAAGCTTGGCACGGAAAACCACCCATCATTACATCGAAATCCGGGATTTCTTCCGGTTTTACATCGTGAATATCACGGCAATCGGCAGTTATTTTAAAATTGAGATTAAATGTTTCGCACGGATATTTATCAAACTCATTGGCATATATAGTCTCAAAACGCTTAGTTTTTTCGAAACCTTTATCGATTCCGCCCACACCAGCAAAGAAGCTTGCGCATTTTAGTATTTTTGGCATACTCTTATTCCTTTCCTCTTAAAATTTTACAAATAATTGCGGCGTGCTGCAATAGTTTTAGCCATTACCGGTATTAATTTCAATTTGTTACAATTGATAATAGTAATTCTAAACGTCCTCCTAAAACTACGAAATCGTAAGCTCAATACTTTTTAAACGCAATCGCGTGATTATGTTATTGTTTATCTCGCCATGCAAGAAAATATCATCTGATAATAGTGCTATAATCGCTCTATATGCTCATCTTCTCCTATTTCATCGTCGTCCTAATGATTGCGCCTACGGGTAACGATAAGATTTTTCGCATCGTTATTACCGATGACGAAAAAGATAACGTCACGACTTGGTTTCGTGGCAAGAAATATAAACATATGCTAGCGCCGAAGGATATTAAACATATAATTAAAATCATCAAAGCGGCGCCAGGACTTTTTGATATTCCGAAAGAGCTTGAGTCAAACGATTCTCTCGGCGGTGGCACAATATACGGCTTCACTTTCTGCGACGGCGAGCGCACGAATAGTTTTTACGGGAAAGATATTCTAGATTACGGTCGCCGGCCACGCAAAAATGCCACGCTCGCACTACGTACCGCGCGCAAAATCAAAGAAAAAGTATTAAGCCCAAATCATATTCGTTCGATGATTTCGGGCCGACTACAGCATTGGCCAAAATACCGAAAAGAGTCTGATTTTATACCAGTATGTGGA
>JAEEGI010005565.1_pt1 | contig 28989 bp, 22 predicted proteins | sample 8958751 | NCBI WGS metagenome assembly JAEEGI01 (sample SAMN16246545, study PRJNA631951) | gut metagenome | biome: gut microbiome; feature: rumen; material: KS-attached | host: Bos | place: Iran: Karaj | collected 2018-10 | reverse complement strand
CGGGCAAGGTCACCGACAAGAGGGAGGTACAGCGGGAGAATGCTTCTAATCCGATGTACGTCAGAGAAGATGGAAACGCTATGGTTGTAAGAGAGGTGCAGCCGAAGAATGCGCCCACCCCTATTGACGACACGGAATCGGGCAAGGTCACCGACAAGAGAGAAGTGCAGCCGAAGAATGCGGCCTCCTCTATTGACGACACGGAATCGGGCAAGGTCACCGACAAGAGAGAAGTGCACTCTGTGAATGCGGCACCTCCGACGGATTCAACTCCGCTCTCTACCGTCAAGGATTTGACATCTGTTCCCCACGGTTTTTCGATGTAATAATAGTCAAACATCTCGCCCTGCCCTGATATGGTCAGGTTGCCGTCGTCGTCGAGCTCCCACGTAAGATCGTTCCCGCATTTTCCGGATTGGACCCCGTCCGAGCCGTCCGACTGCGTGGCTATGGCGAACGCCACCGCGGCCATCACTACCACAGCGATGGCGATCATGCGCCAGATCTCATTCTCTTTGATACCGCAGATGTGCCCCATGCAATTCGCATCTGCTTACGTATTAATAATGTCTGGTTATCTGGAGTATTGAAATGCCGTTCCATCGATCGCAGATCATGGCTCCATAAGATGACTAGTGAAACATATGGTGGAATCATTCCCTTCCGGTCTTTGAAGTCTTCCCCCAGAAATACTGGCGCCTCTTTTCATCGACACCCTGAGCGATTATTCATGCTCACCTTTCTGAGTCTTCTCAACGATCCGCTCCCACCATCCATCCAGATTATTGAAAAGATCCAGGAATGAAGCCCTGACCACTATGTCGCCCCTGCGGGATTCCGTCTCGGCGCACGGCCCCACGCGGGGATACAGAAGTACCGCTTTCCCGCCGTAATCCGCGGAATACTCCTTCATCTGCCTCAAATCGTCGTCGGATATGTCCTCTTCCGACCGAACGACCTTCCACTTGGTATCCAAGATCAGCGTCTCTTCGCCCTTCCTGAGTACGATGTCCGGCCTCACCTGACGCCTCAATCCGGTGTCGAACATCGTCTTCCCTGTATCCTGTATGGATACGTCGAAATCCTCAAGCCTCGCCTTCAAAGTCCTAGCCGCATATTGCTCGAAAACCCTCTCCATCCGTAGTTCGCTTAAGATTTGGTAACAAGGGAACGAACAGACTCGGTGGTCGGCACGTCGACCTTGAGCGAAACGAACAGATCGCGTTGTTTCTTGGTCACTTCGTTCAGGACCAATTTGCTCCCCATCCTGGACACTTTCAGCTTGGAGAGCTCGTTGATCACATCAGGATACCAGACCTTTCCCTTGAGTTCGCTCTTGGATATCCTTCTGAGAAGCTCCGACCGGAGGATAAGCGAGACGAACTGGACGAAGATCAGACCGTCGGCCGTGCCGTCGGTCTGAAGATACCTGACCCCGCCTTCCAAATCGAATTTCAACTGCCTGAAGTCGAATTCTATGTCGTTCCTCGACCTGTACCTCGAGAGAACCGTATCCCACGGGTCCTCGCTCGTGGTGAGAATCACCATCCTTCCGCAGACGTTCTCCCTGGCGGTTATGGCGTTGCGCTTCCTCTGGAACGCCACTTTGCCTCCGTCGTCGGACAGGTCGAAGAACCTCAGGATATCGGTGCCGAACCGTTCCCTGAGCTTCTTGTGGATGCCTTTGGTCCATTTCGCATCCGAAAGCACGGATTCGAACGAGCATATGCGAGAGTACAGGGAGCCGATCTCGTCCAGCCTCCTGCCCTCGTCCAGATAGGATATGGCCCTGACAGAGCGGTCGCCCATAGCAACCCGTGTCTCGTATACGCGGAAGACGGAGCCGCAGAACATGTATGTGCTCAGGGAGCTGTTATCCCGGACGGATTCCGAGACAACAGATTTGAACACCTTCCTGCCGGACGGGACAGGCGTGGTGAAGCCCATTCCGGCATCCAGCAGCGAGAGCAGGTTGCTCTCGCTGTAGAAGCCCCTGTCCATGACGAAGTGGACGTCATCGCATCCCAATGACGAGACGAATTCCGCCATGTTCTTCAGCGTGCTGACATCAGAGATGCTCCCGCTGTACAGGCGGTAGCAGAACGGCCTCCCGCTGTCCATGGAATGCACCATTCCCATGGATACCTGCGGCATATGGATCTTGCGATAGTCGTCGCCGTATTCCAGCCTGGACATCCTCGCGGATTCGGAGCCGAAGGAAGACAGATCGAATATTATCGCGCCTCCGCCCTCGTATATCGATCCGAAGAAAAGGTTCCTCGATTTCTCGCTGATGCCCATCATCAGTCTCGACAGGTCCCTTGAGCCCATCCCGTCGTTGCTGCGGTATTCCGAGAGGAATGACTCCTGCATCTGGTCGTCCACTTGTCTCAGCGGCAGTGGGCGGACGCACCTGAGCATCGCGATGCTCAGTATGTCCTCCCCCACATCCCGGCCGAAGCAGTCGCGGAGTTTCTCTTCGAGGCCCAGCGAGTCGGAGATCTTCTGGAGGAGCCAGTATGGTCCGAACGTCTTGCTCGCGATCACGGCCTCCCTGCGCCTGGATTCGACGAGGTTCCCGTCCTCGTCGCACGGGCCGACATACTCGCGGACCTGCCTGGAATTCTTCTTCACAGGGTCCCAGACCCCGGTGACACGGTACAGGTAGTGCTTGTCCCCGACGGTCTTGATGTGGTTGTATGTCATTATTATCATATGGTAACAATGATTAATAACCTTTGCTATGCCTGGCCAGATCCGGAAAACAATGGGATTGTTACCAAAAATTACGCGAAGTTAGGTTTTAATACTCTAGGGGATACTTAAATCGGGTCATACAATGAGCAAAGACCAGTGCTGCGACAAATGCTGCGATGACGAATGCGACTGCGGCTGCTGCGGAGGCATGCCCCAGATCGGACAGGACGCACCTGCGTTCACTGCCAACACCACCCAAGGAGAGATCAACTTCCCTTCCGACTTCAAGGGAAAATGGATCATCCTTTTCTCCCACCCTGCCGACTTCACCCCCGTGTGCACGACCGAGTTCATGACCTTCGCCAACATGGCCAAAGAGTTCGAGGACCTCAACGTCCAGCTCGTCGGACTCTCCGTCGACTCCATATACGCACACATCGCCTGGCTCAGGAAGATCCAGGACATCGAGTGGAAAGGAATGAAGAACGTCGAGGTCAAATTCCCCCTCATCGAGGACATCAAGATGGAGGTCTCGAAGAAATACGGAATGGTCCAGTCCACCGTCTCCGACACCCAGGCAGTCAGATCGGTGTTCTTCATCGACCCTGCCGGAAAGATCAGGGCCATCATCTACTATCCCCCGTCCCTCGGAAGGAACTTCGACGAGATCAAGAGGGTCATCCTGGCCCTGCAGAAGGCGGATGCCGACAACGTCGCCACCCCCGCCGACTGGAGACCCGGAGACGACGTCATCCTCCCCGCACCCGGATCCTGCGGAACCGCGAAAGAGAGGGTCGAGACCGAGGAAGCGGACAAGATCTGCTACGACTGGTTCCTGTGCTTCAAGAAGGACAAGCCCTCGAAGCCCAAGACCACCAGGAAGACCGCCTCCAAGAAGAAAGCTTGAAGGCATTAGCGATAACAGCGAGCCAGGGGTCTCCGGATCCCTGCCTCGCACCTTTTCCTTCTGTTCAAGGTTGTTTATCTTCTGCGAACAAGATATTTATCGGGATGAACCCTGCATCAGGCACATGAAGCTTCCCGACCATATCGAAGTGCGTGGCGCAAGGATCCACAATCTCAAAGGCATAGACGTCGACGTCCCTCTCAACAAGGTCGTAGGCATAGCAGGGGTCTCGGGTTCAGGGAAGTCTTCGTTGGCTCTTGGCACGCTCTACGCCGAAGGATCCAGACGCTATCTCGAATCCCTCTCGACGTACACCCGCAGGCGCATGACCCAGGCTGCCCGCGCCGATGTGGACGACGTCCGCTACGTTCCTGCGGCTCTTGCGTTGCACCAGCGTCCCGGAGTTCCCGGGATAAGGAGCACGTTCGGCACTTCGACAGAGCTCCTGAACAGCGTGAGGCTGATGTTCTCGAGGCTGGCCCATCACAGATGCCCCAACGGACACTACCTGGAGCCCAGCATAGACTTCGCCGCGATGTTCGAGATAAGATGCCCCGTATGCGACGAGATAGTAACGCCTCCCAGCGCGGAGGAGCTCGCGTTCAACAGCGCAGGAGCCTGCAGGAAATGCGACGGCACCGGCGTAGCCTACGAGGTCGACGAGACCACCCTCGTTCCGGACGAGTCGAAGACCATCGACGAGGGCGCGGTGGCCCCCTGGCAGACCCTGATGTGGTCCCTGATGAAGGACATCGCCAGGGACATGGGAGTCCGCACGGATGTTCCGTTCAGAGAGCTCACCGAGAAGGAGAGGGACATCGTGTTCCACGGTCCGGCGGAGAAGAGGCATCTCCTCTACTACAACGAGAAGACCGGGAACGCCGGAGAGATGGATTTCACGTACTATAGTGCTACCTACACTGTGGAGAACGCCCTCTCCAAGGTCAAGGACGAGAAGGGGATGAAGAGGGTCGAGAGGTTCCTGAAGATGGGGACGTGTCCCTGCTGCAACGGGACCAGGCTGTCCGAAGCAGCCCGGGCGCCGCTGCTGAGAGGTATCTCCCTCGACAAGGCCTGCGAGATGACCCTCAACGAGCTGATAGAATGGGTCAAAGGCGTTCCTGGCTCGCTTCCAAAGGAGATGGTCCCGATGGCCGAGAGCATCTGCGAGTCGTTCTTCGACACTGCAAGACGTCTTGTCGATCTAGGCTTGGGATACCTCACGCTCGACCGTGCTTCATCCACGCTATCCACTGGAGAAAGGCAGCGCACCCAGCTGGCCAGATCCGTCCGCAACAGGACCACAGGCGTCCTGTACGTTCTGGACGAGCCTTCTATCGGGCTCCATCCGGCCAACATCGAAGGACTGATAGGCGTTATGGACGACCTCGTATCGGACGGGAACACCGTGATCCTGGTCGACCATGACACTCAAGTCCTCGCGCGTTCGGACTGGATGATCGAGCTCGGACCGGGAGCAGGCGCCGACGGCGGCAACGTCATCTGCACAGGAACCGTCAAGGACCTCGTCAACGACGACTCGTCGATAATCGGGCGTTTCCTCGAGAGCAAAGCCCTTGAACTCCGCCCGAGAGTATCCGAAGAGGAGATCTTCTCTTTGGGGACTATAGTGATGAAAACGAGCCAGATCCATACAGTCAAACCTCTGGACGTCAAGATCCCGAAAGGCAGGATGACGGTCATCACAGGGATGTCTGGAAGCGGTAAGACTACAATGATACTGGACAGCCTTGTTCCTGCGCTGAACGCGACGATGAACGGCAAGCCCCTTCCGGACCATGTCGCATCCATATCTGCAGAAGGCATCAGCCAGGTGAAGCTGATTGACGCGACCCCGATAGGGATCAACGTCCGCTCCACTGTAGCGACATACGCCAACGTCCATGACGAGCTTCGCAAGGTCTTCGCCAAGACTCCCGCAGCAAAGGAGAAAGGCGTGAAAGCTGGAGACTTCTCGTACAACACAGGCTCGCTCAGGTGCCCCACGTGCGATGGGACAGGCTCCGTCAGCCTGGACGTCCAGTTCCTTCCGGACGTGGACATACCCTGTCCAGATTGCAACGGTTCCCGCTACTGCCAGGACGCCTTCAAGATGACCAGGCAGTCCAAGAGCGGTTCGATACAATCTCTTCCGGACGTCATGGAGATGAGCGTCGACGAAGCCCTGGAGGCGTGCAAGGACATGTCCGTGGTGAGGAACAGGCTTCAGACCCTCCATGAAGTCGGTCTAGGATACCTCACCCTCGGAGAGGCCACGCCCGGGCTGTCAGGAGGAGAGGCTCAACGCCTGAAGCTGGCCAGCGAGATGGGGAAGGGTCAGGACAGCACCGTCTTCGTTTTCGACGAGCCCACCATTGGGCTTCATCCTCTCGACGTGAAGGTGCTTATGAAGATCTTCCAGCACCTGGTCGAGATGGGAGCTACCGTGATCGTGATCGAGCACGACCTGGACGTGATCAGGAACGCAGACTACATCATCGATATGGGCCCCCACGGCGGCGAGGAGGGCGGAAGGATCGTGGTGGCCGGCACTCCGGAAGACGTCAGAGCCTGCCCGGAGAGCATGACCGGAAGGTACATCTGAGGCTCACTGGGACCTCATCGCTTCCTTCACCGACTTGACGAATTCGCCCACAGGCTTCGCGGAATCCTTTCCGTGCTCAGCGACCAGCCTTACTATAGCCGAGCCTATGATGACGCCGTCGGCCTTCTTGGACATGTCCTTGGCCTGCTGAGGGTTCGATATCCCGAATCCCACTGCGCAGGGCGTGTCTGTGACCTTCTTGATGGCTTCGGTGATGGATCCGATGTCGGTGGTGATCTTGGATCTGGTGCCGGTGACTCCGAGAGACGAGACGACATACAGGAAGCCCTTTGACTCCTTTGCGATCATCGCGATCCTCTCGTGGGAGGTCGGCGCGACCATGGAGATCAGGCACATGCCGTGCTTCTCGCATGCTGGAGCGAAATCCTCCTTCTCTTCGAAGGGGACGTCGGGAAGGATCAGCCCTTTGATCCCGGCCTTGACGCAGCGATCGAGGAAGCGGTCGGTGCCGTAGGAGAACACCACGTTCGCATAGGTCATGAACACCATAGGGATGTCGACGTCGTCGCGGATGGACTCCACCATGTCGAAGATCTTGTCGGTGGTGGTTCCCGCCTTCAGGGCGCGGACGTTGGCCCCCTGGATGACGGGACCTTCGGCGGTAGGGTCCGAGAATGGGATACCCAGCTCGATTAGATCGACACCGTTTGATGCCATCGAGCGCACTAAGGCCTTAGTGGTGTCCAGATCGGGGTCCCCGCAGGTGACGAATGCTATCAGGGCCTTCCCGTTGCTGAACGCGTCGCGGATCTCAGTCATGGATATCCTCTCCTCTGTACCTGGCGATCGCAGCGACGTCCTTGTCTCCGCGGCCGGATAATGTTACCACTATAGTCTTATCCTTGCTCATCTTGGGAGCCTGCTCCATCACGTAAGCCAGAGCATGAGATGACTCTATCGCGGGGATTATGCCCTCGGTGCGGGAGAGATACTCGAATGCGGTGACAGCCTGCTCGTCGGTTATCGCGACATACTTGGCACGATCGAGGTCGTGGAGCCAGGCGTGCTCGGGACCGATGCCAGGATAGTCCAGCCCCGCTGAGATTGAATACACTGGAGCGATCTGGCCGTACTCGTCCTGGCAGAAATAGGACTTCATGCCGTGGAAGATCCCGAGCCTGCCGGTGTTGATGGTGGCCGCGGTCTCGAAGGTGTCCACGCCCTTGCCGGCGGCCTCGCATCCGACCAGCTCCACGCTCTCGTCCTTTATGAAATCGTAGAAGGTCCCGATGGCGTTGCTGCCTCCCCCGACGCATGCGACCAGCATGTCCGGGAGCTTGCCTTCCTTCTCCATCATCTGCTCCCTGATCTCCTTCCCTATGACTGACTGGAAATCTCTCACTATAGTCGGAAACGGATGAGGTCCCATGACGGAGCCTAGGCAGTAGTGGGTGTCGTCGATGCGGGTGGTCCACTCGCGCATGCATTCGGAGACCGCATCCTTGAGGGTCCCGGTCCCGCTCTCTACACCGCGAACTTCGGCTCCGAGGAGTTTCATGCGGTAGACGTTCAGAGCCTGCCTCTTCATGTCCTCGACGCCCATGTACACGACGCAGTCCATGCCCATCAGGGCCGCTGCGGTGGCTGTGGCGACTCCGTGCTGTCCGGCTCCGGTCTCTGCTATAAGACGGGTCTTCCCCATCTTCTTCGCCAGTAGAGCCTGTCCCAGGACGTTGTTGATCTTGTGGGCCCCGGTGTGGTTCAGGTCCTCCCTCTTGAGATAGATCTTCGCCCCTCCCAGGTCCTCGGTCATCTTCTTCGCATAATACAGGCGGCTGGGACGTCCTGCGTACTCGTTCAGCAGGGTGCTCAGCTCGCTCTTGAACTCGGGATCGTCTTTGAAATGGTTGTACGCCTCTTCGAGCTCTATCACGGTGCTCATCAGCGTCTCGGGGATGTACTGTCCCCCATGTATACCGAACCTTCCGTTTGGATTGGTCATTCCTCCCCCTCCGTATCGGCGTCGGCTACATTCTAGACGAACGCCTTCATCTTGATCGGGTCTTTCACGCCGCCTGTTTCTATTCCCGAGCTGACGTCCACGGCGTAAGGACGCAGCTTAGTGACCGCTTCTTTGACGTTGTCGGGGGTAAGCCCACCTGCCAGGACCATCCTGCGGCCCAGGGGCTTGACAAGGGACCAATCGAATGTCTGTCCCGAGCCTTTTCCGCTGTCCAGAAGAACGTAGTCCGCTGTGGACCTCTCGGCCTCCTCTATGTCCTGCTCGTCGTAGATGACGAACGATTTGATGACCGGCACCCTCAGCGCCTCGCGGATGCATGCCATGTACTGGTCGTCCTCGCGTCCATGGAACTGGACCATCCCCAGACCGAGTATCCTGGAAGTGGAGATCACCTCCTCGGCAGGGCTGTCTACGAAGACCCCCACCGTTATCACGTTCCTAGGAACCAGCCTGGCCATCTTGACGGCCAGTCCCAGAGGAACGCTCCTGCGGAATCCCGGTGTCAGAACCATGCCGATCAGGTCGGCGCCTGCTCTCACAGCTTCCGCTACATCCTTTTCCGTACGCATCCCGCAGAGTTTGACCATGGTCATGTTAAGCGCCTCAGCTCGCGCAGCTTGGCGCAGCGGTCGTCAGCACGCATCAATGTCTCACCTATCAGAACGGCATCTACGCCGTTCATTTCTAGGTCCTCGATATCCTGGCGGCTCTTTATTCCACTTTCGGCTACAAAGAGGACGTCGTCAGGGACTAGGGGGCGCAGTCTGAGACAATTGCGGTGGTCCACGGAGAAATCCCTGAGGTCGCGGTTATTAACACCCAGGACCCTGGCTCCGCATCTGAGCGCTTTCCTCACCTCGTCCTCGTCATGAGCCTCGACCAGAGCCGATAAGGACAGGCTATCGCAAAGCCCTATGAGGCTCTTCAGCTGGCTTTCGTCAAGGATAGAGCATATCAGCAGGACCGCAGATGCTCCTGCACACCTGGCCTCGTAGACCATATACTCATCGACCACGAAGTCCTTGCGGAGAACAGGGATTCCAACGGCCTCAGCGATTTCTGCCAGGTACTTTATGTCGCCGAGGAAGCGGCTGGGCTCGGTCAGAACCGATATGCAGGACGCTCCGGCACGCTCGTAGTCCTCGGCTATCTCCAGATAGGGGAAGTTCTCTGCGATCACTCCTTTCGACGGCGAAGCCTTCTTGACCTCGCATATGAAGGACATGCCGTCCTTCCTGAGAGCATCCTCGAAGGGGAATCCGCGTGGAGGCATCTCGGAACATCTTCTCTTCAGCTCTTCGATGGGAACCTCCTTCCTGGAGCGTTCCACTCTCCTCCGCGCCTCTTCGGCTAGCTCGTCCAGGACCGTCATCTGCTGGCCACCCTGTACCTTTCCAGGAGCTCCATCGCCTTGCCTTCGTCGATGAGGTTGGCAGCGATCTCCGCTCCCTCCTTGAGGTCGGATGCTTTTCCTGCGCAATAAAGGCCTGCCGCCGAATTCATCAGGACCACATCCCTCTTCGCCCCCTTCTTTCCGGAGAGGATGTCCAAGGTTATGCGGGCGTTCTCCTCGGCGGTGCCGCCTACTACATCGGCCTTCTTTCCCATCTTCAGCCCGAAATCCTTCGGAGAGAGGATGTGAACCTCGTACTTCCCGTCGTCGAACTCGCAGACGGTGGTGGAATCGGATATAGAGAGCTCGTCCATGCGGTCGTTCCCGTATACCACCATCCCTCTCTTGACCCCGAGCGTGGTCATGACATGGGCCAGAGGCTCGATCAGCAGAGGGTCATAGACACCGAGGACCTGGTACTTCGGCTTGGCAGGGTTGGTGAGAGGACCGAGGATGTTGAACACTGTCCGGATGCCCAGCTCCTTCCTGAGCGCTCCGACGTACTTCATCGAAGGGTGGTACTTCTGGGCGAAGAGGAAGCAGATCCCGGGATCGTCGAGGAGCTTCGTGGCCTTCTGAGTGTCCTGGTCCAGGGAGATCCCTAGAGCCTCCAGGACGTCGGCGGAGCCACTCTTGGACGACGCCGCGCGGTTGCCGTGCTTGGCAACCTTGATGCCGGAAGAGGCAATCACCAGCGCCGAGGTGGACGAGATATTGAAGCTGTGAGAGCCGTCCCCTCCGGTCCCGACGATGTCCAGAGTCTCGTAGGGGTTGTCGAACTGTATCGCTCCGTCCCTCATCGCTGCTGCGCTCCCAGCGATCTCCGCGATCGTCTCGGCCTTGGTGCTCTTGGTGGAGAGCGCGGCCAGATAGGCGGCGTTCTGGGTGGGGGTGGTCTGTCCGGTCATGATCTCGTTCATGACCTGGTAGGCCTCGTCGTAGGTCAGGTCCTGCTTGTCGACTATCTTGATGATGGCGTCCTTTATCATTCGACACCCTCCATCCTGACCCCTGCGGTCTTGAGGAACCCGATCATCATGGCCCTTCCGTCTGGAGTTAGTATAGACTCGGGATGGAACTGGACCCCGTGGATCGGATATATGCGGTGCTTGACGGCCATGATCTCCCCGTCCTCGGAGAGAGCGGTGACCTCGAGGCATTCCGGAAGGGTGTCGGGATCCGCGGCGAGCGAGTGGTAGCGCGCCACGTCGATTTCCTCGGGAAGCCCCTCGAACATGGGGTCCTTTCCGACGATCCTTATCCTCGACTGCTTCCCGTGCATCAGCTTGCGGGCGTGGACGACGTCTCCGCCGAGAGCCTGGCAGATGGCCTGGTGTCCGAGGCAGACTCCGAGCAGGGGGCATCTGGAGCCCACCTTCCTTACGATCTTGATGCATTCCCCTGCATCCTCGGGGCGTCCGGGACCGGGGGATATGATGATCGCCTCGGGCCTCATGAAGCTGACCTGGTCCGCGGTGACCTCGTCGTTCCTGACTACCTTTACGTCTGGACAGATGGAGCCCACCAGCTGGTAGAGATTGTATGTGAAGCTGTCGTAGTTGTCTATTATTAGTATCATTGGGAATCGCCTCCTGCCTTCTGCAGGGCGGTTATGACAGCGGCGGCCTTGTCCAGACACTCCTTGTACTCCTTCTCAGGAACCGAGTCTGCGACTATCCCTGCTCCGCTGCGGACGAACACCTTGCCGTTCTTCTTGTACGCTATGCGTATGGCGATGGCGGTGTCCAGGTTTCCGGTGAAATCGATGTATCCGATGGCTCCGCCGTAGATTCCCCTCTTGTTGTTCTCGAGCTTGTTGATCAGGCGGCTGGCCATGATCTTGGGGGCTCCGGAGAGGGTTCCAGCGGGAAGGATGGAGCCGATGGCGTCCAGGGCGTCCTTGTCCTCCCTTATCTCTCCGCGTACGGTGGAACCGATGTGCATGACATGGGAGAACCTCTGGATGGAATGGTATTTCTCGACCTCTACGGTCCCGAACTTGGCGATCCTGCCGATGTCGTTGCGTCCGAGGTCCACAAGCATGTTGTGCTCGGCCAGCTCCTTCTCGTCGGCGAGGAGGTCCTCCTCGAGTTGCAGGTCCTCCTCGGGGGTCTTCCCGCGGCGGCGGGTGCCGGCCAGGGGGAAGGTGTGGAGAACTCCGTCCTCCAGCTTCACCAGGGTCTCGGGAGACGCTCCGGCGACCTCCATGTCGGTTCCGGAGAAGTAGAACATGTACGGGGACGGGTTAATGTTCCTGAGAGCCATGTAGGTGTCGAACAGGCTTCCCTCGAAGTCTGCCTCAAGACGGTTGGAGAGGACGACCTGGAATATGTCCCCCTCGAAGATGTGGCGCTTGGCCTCCTCCACCATGGAGCAGAACTTGTCATGGTCGAAGAGAGCCCTCACATCTGAGGTCAGACGGCCGTGTATGCCGGTCTTCATCTCTCCCTCCTTGACCAGCCTCTCCATCTGGTCCAGGTCCATCTGGGCCATGTTGTAGGCGGTCTCGGGGTCTTTCAGATCGATGTTGGATATCAGGACGATGCTGCCGTCGGAGTTGTCGAAGGCGATGACCTTGTCGAACACCATAAGGTCCAGGTCCTGGAAGCCTTCGTCGTCCTTCGCGTTCAGCTTCAGGGAAGGCTCGGCGTATTTCATGTAATCGTATGCGAAGTATCCGACAAGCCCTCCGGTGAAGGAAGGGAGCCCAGGTATCCTGGGGCTCCTGCGGGCCTCCACCACCTGGCGCACGTAGGATGCGGGGTCGTCCGTGAAGATCTCCAGGTCCCCGATGCGCATGGTCTTGTTCTTGCAGGAGATAGCCATGGAAGGATCGTATCCGAGGAAGGAGTAGCGTCCCCAGTTCTTGTCCTCATCGACGCTTTCCAACAGGAAGCAATGGTTGGATACGTTCATGAGCACCTTGGCCAGCTCGGCGGGAGTCCTGTCGGAGGTTATCCTGCGACAGACGGGACACTTCTTGTACCTCCCGTCGGCGGCGATCTTCAATACTTCTTCCAGAGTCGGTTCCATGGTATCACTTTGAATGTTTTTGTTCAATAATGATTATTTCTAAGCATCTTAGACAATAGACCGATTGAATATAAACCTATGTATCAAAAAATGGATTGATGTATAAAATAGTGCATCAATAGGGACAGAACCAGCATAGATAAGGCTCATCCGTAAACCCTGCGGACCCTCATCTCCTCTACGAGGCTGTGGAGGGAGTCCACACGGTAGATGTGCTCGGACTCAGGAGAGAAGTCGATGCCGTAGCGTCCGCTCATCTCCGCGAGGGCCTTGTCCAGATTCTCGTCCCCGTCCTTGCGGAATATGCTGATGGCGTCATCCAGAGTCAGCTGCTTCGTCCTGCTGTTGGAAAGATTGTAGATGCCCACCCCGATCAGCCTCACCCCGTGCTTCTTCAGGGAGTACAACATATCCACGGCCTCCTTCTGGATGGACAGCGCATCGTCGCAATGGTTGGTGACCCTCGACCTGGTGATGCTCTTCATGTTGGTGTACGTGAGCTTCAGAACAACGCCGCTCCCGCGCAGATGGTGGCGTCTGGCGCGTTCGATGACGCTCATGGACATCAGAAGAAGGACGTCCTCCAGGAGCTTGTAGTCGTGGACGTCCTCCTGGAACGTGATCTCGCGGCTCACGGACTTGGCGTCCTCCGGCCTGTAAGGGACCACCTTCCTGTCGTCGATGCCGCGGGCAAGCTGGATAAGCATCTTGCCCTGCCTTCCCAGGAGCCCAACCACCTCGTCCTCCCTGCTCAGGAGGTCGCTCACCGTGTTTATACCCGCCCCGTAGAGCTTGTCAGCGGTCCTGGCACCTACGGTGAAGAGGACCCTCACATCGCGGTCTATCACCAGGTCTACGAAGTCCTGAGGAGTGAGGATCTCGAAATAGCCGTCGGGCTTCTTCTCCTCGCTCGCGGTCTTCGCCGCAGATTTGGAGTATGCAAGGCCTACGGAGCAGCTCAGTCCGAGCTCGTCACGGGTCCTTTTCTTGATTTCGAGGGCCATCTCTCTAGCCCTGTCGAACGATCCGGCCATCTCGGTGACGTCCAGGAAGGCCTCGTCCAAGGCTATGGTCTCGGATGCGGTGGCATAGGAGTTCCAGATCTCGTGAAGCTGCTCGGACACCTCCTTGTACTTCACGAAGTTCGGATGCATGTATATGCCGTCGGGGCAGAGCCTGTACGCTTCCTTGATGTTCATGGCGGAATGGACGCCGAACTTCCTCGCCTCGTAGCTGCAGGTGGCCACCACCCCTCTCTCGTAGGGCATGGAGCCGATTATCAGAGGCTTCCCCCTCAGACCAGGGTTGTCGCGGGCCTCTACGGAAGCATAGAAAGCATCCATGTCGACGTGGATGATGATCTGGTCCATGTGCAACGCCTCTGATTCGAACGGTCTACGATGAAACCGAACATAATGGTTTGGAGGGGATGGCCGAAAACCCTCCTGCTCTCGGAAGGACGGCTGGAGCCGGTTCACATGGACCGGAACCAGCTTGGCTCCTTTCGAGCCTGGCTCATCCGTTTATCTCGTCCAGATACGTCTTCAGAAGGTCGATGAAACGGGACATCTCCTCGGGCTGGATGTCGCCGATGTTCGCGATCCTGAAGGTCGGGCGGTCGCTCAGCTTGCCGGGGTATATCGTGAACCCGTTGTCGCGCATGAAGTCGTGCATCGTCTCGAAGTCGTACCTCTCCGACTCGGGGTTGCAGACCGTCACGATGAGGCGGGACTGCGCCTCGACCGGCACCAGGTACCTCAGCCCCATCCTCTCGAGGCCCTCGATCAGGATCCTCCAGCAGGCGGTGTACCGCGAGTACCTGCCCTCTATGGTCTCGACCTTGGCCTCGATGATCGCCTGCCTCAGGGCGTAGTACGTCTGGACAGGAGGGGTGAAGCGGGTCTGGTGGGTCCTCTCGAAGTAGGCGTGCTGGTCGTACAGGTTGAGGTAGTAGTTGCGCATCGGGTACGGCTTTATGGACTCCAGGGCCTCCGTCCTGCAGAACACGAACGCCAGCCCCGCCATCCCCTGGATGTTCTTGTTGGAGGTGGAGGACATGAAGTCGATGCCGTCCTCGTCCATGTCGATGGGCACGGCGCAGAAGGCGCTCACGGCGTCCACTATGGTCGTCACGCCGTTGGCCTTGCAGTGCCTGCAGATCTCCGGCACGGGGTTCAGCAGCCCGGTGGTCGTCTCGTGGTACACGATGACGAGGTGGGTGTACCCTCCGGAGGAGATCCTCCTCTTCACGGCTTCCGCGTCGAGGGGGAGAGTTCCGTCGCTCACGAACTCGTCGTATTCCAGGCCGTATATGTCGGCGATCTTGGCCAGCCTCTTCCCGTAGGCGCCGTTGTTCACGATCAGCGTCTTGGAGCCGTCGGGGATGCAGGAGGAGATCATCACCTCGTCCCCGGCGGTGCCAGACCCTCCGAACAGGACCGCCTTGACGCGTCCGGGAGCGCCGACCATCAGGGCCAGCTCGTCGGCGACCCACTCCATGACGTCCCCGAACTCGTGCTCGCGGGGGCAGATGTCGGTCTGGACCTGCGCCTCCTTCACGCTGTCGGTGGTGGTGGCAGGGCCGGGGTTGAGGAGGACCTCCCTCCTCACGCGCCTTATCTCCTCGTTCTCCCTGACGTGGGGATAGACGGCCTTCCGCGCCCTCTCGAGATGGGACTCGTCGTCGATCTCGCACCAAGTGTAGAACTCCACCTTGCGGACGAATACGGGGGAGCACCTGGACGAGACGTAGGAGAGCGCGGCCTCGTAGTCCATCTTCGGGGCGGAGCCCATGTTCCTCCCCATGTGCTCGATCATCTTCCGAACCGTGTCCTTGGTGAGCTTCGATATGCCGACGAGCTCGCCGTAGACGGAGCCCAGCTCCTCCCTCCTCTTGGAGTTGCCCCTGAGGAAGTGCCCCTCGTCGCACTCGAGATAGACCTCGTCGCCCGAGTTAGTAGCGCCGGACGCGAGAATGGCGTCCCTGTGGGGGTCGTTGATCAGCACCCTCAGGCCGATGCTGTCGTAGATCAGGTCGGATTCCAGCAGGAGGAAGTCCCCGCGTATCCTCTCGGCGCAGCGGGACAGCGTGTACATGCTGCCGGTGCTCGCGTACTCCTCGTTCTTCACGAGGGTAATGCAGCCGTACCTCCTGGACAGCGCGTCGAAGGCCTCCGAGCAGTGGCCGGTGCCGATGACTATCTCCTCGACGCCCGCCGCTATCAGCTTCCGCACCGACATCTCGATGATGGGCACGCCGTCGAACTCGAGGAAGCCCTTGGGCATCGCGGCGGTTCTCTCTTTCAACCTGGATCCGAGACCAGCAGCCATTATCACAGCCTGTCTTATCATTGCGCTCACTCACATCGAACCGATTGTCTTCATAAACGAGTTTTTGTTCTCTATCGCGGAGGTCTTGGGCCTGCCGAGGTCCTTCCTGGACCCGATGGCGCACTTGATCTCGACGAACGTCAGCACGTCGCTGCCGCTGGCCTCCTCGAGGACCTGGTCCAGCTCGCCCCTGTCTGAGACGCTGACGGCTTTCGGATACCCGCAGGCCGATGCGACCTTGACTAGGTCCATCGTCCTGGATACGGTGGGCATGCCGCCGACGGTCTCGTGCGACCCGTTGTTGATCACAACGTGCACCATGTTCCTGGGCGCCACGGAGGCCGCCACCCCCATCGATCCCATGTGCATCAGAGCCGAGCCGTCGCCGTCGATGCACCAGACCTTCCTGTCCGGGCGGTTGATCGCGACGCCGAGGGCTATCGACGAGCAGTGGCCCATGGACCCGACGGTGAGGAAGTCGCTCCCGTGCGCCTGGCCGTTCCTGTCCCTGTACTCGTAGAGCTCGCGGGAGATCTTCCCGGTCGTAGATACGATGAGGCCCCCGTCGGCCGCTTTCGCGATGGCTCCGACGGCGTCCTCGCGGACTATGGTGCAGTCGTTGGAGTACTTCACCTTGTTCCCGTACTCGAAGGCGCCCTTGCGTACCACGAACGCCACCTGCTTCCCCGACGACAGGGGCTCCTTCCAGAGGTCCAGGGCGTGCCTCACGTCGTCGGCGTCGGTGCTCGAGTCGACGACCATGTGGTCGATGTCCAGGAGGTCGAGCAGCTCGCGGGTGATCCTGCCCTGGAACGCGTGCTGGGGCTCGTCGTGCACCCCAGGCTCCCCTCTCCATCCCACCACGAATATGCAGGGGATGGAGTAGACGGCTTCGTTCAGAAGGGACGCGACCGGGTTCACGATGTTCCCCTCACCGCTGTTCTGCATGTAGACCACCGGCACCTTACCGGTCGCCAGGTGGTAGCCTGCGGCTATACCCACGCAGTTGCCCTCGTTGGCCGCGATGATGTGATGCCTCTCGTCTATGCCGTACTCGTCGTAAAGGTAGTCGCAGAGCTGCCTGAGCTGAGAGTCCGGCACCCCTACGAAGAATTCGGATCCCAGCGCTTCCACGAAAGATTCGACCTGCATCGTATCACAGCTCGTCTATCAGCGTTATGATGTCCTTGATTGGCATCATCTCGGACTCGATCTCTTTCGACCTGTGGTGGATGAGTATGCTCTTGGCGGCGTTCTCCATCGCGGGGAACGCGCTGCGGGTCAGCTGGTTGGCGTATATGACGACGCTGACCCCATGCTCCGCGAGCTCCTCCTCGGTGATCGTGTTGTACGAGGAGGGCACGACGACTATGGGGACGTCGGCGTGGGCCGCATGGAACGTGTCACAGAATTCGAGCACCTCGCCGGGATCCTTCTTCCTGCTGTGGATCATTATCCCGTCGGCTCCCGCTTCCACGTAGGCTTCGGCGCGCTCCAATGCGTCGTCCATCCCCTTCTCCAGGATCAGGCTCTCTATCCTGGCTATGATCATGAAGTCGTCCGTGAGCTGGACGCTCTTCCCCGCCCTTATCTTCTCGCAGAAATGCTCCTTGTCGTCCTGGGTCTGCTGGACCTCCGTCCCGAACAGGGAGTTCTTCTTCAGGCCGATCTTGTCCTCGATTATGACCGCGGACACGCCCATCCTCTCCAGGGTGTGGACCATGTACACGAAATGCTCGGTCAGCCCGCCAGTGTCCCCGTCGAAGATTATCGGCTTGGTGGTCACGTCCATTATGTCGTCTATGGTCTTGAAACGGGAGGTCATGTCCACCAGCTCTATGTCCGGCTTCCCTTTGGCCGTCGAATCGCACAGGGAGCTCAGCCACATCGCGTCGAACTGGTCCAGCTCCCCCTGCCTCTCCACGAAGGTCTTCTCCACTATCAGCCCGGTCAGGCCGCTGTGGACCTCCATGGCCTTGACGATCCGGCGGATGCCTATGAGCTGCCTGAGGCGCTTGCGCCTGTACTCCGGCATCGACAGCTTCTCCTTGATCTTGTTGTCGATGCGCCTGACCGCCTCGCTGTAGGTGTACGGCACATCGATTACCTTCCCGCCGTAGGCCGACAGCAGCTTCTCCGCGTTGTCGCGCAGAGCCTTCAGGGTGCCCTGGGTCCAGTTGTCGCCATGGATGATGTAGTCCGGATGCAGGCTTTCCACTATCCTGTCGTACATGACGTCGTTCTGTATGACCACTTTCTTGACGCCCTCTATGCCTCTGACGAGCTCCAGCCTCTTCTCGAACGAGACCGTGGGGAACTTGTTGTATTTCACCGTTGCAGAATCGGACAGGACACCGACGTAGACGTCGCCATACTTCTGTGCTTCCCTTATGATGTTCAGATGGCCCTCGTGAATCACGTCCGTGCTGAAACAGGTGTATACGATCGGCATGTTATTTCGAACATGTCAGCGGAATCAATGTTATAATCGTTATCTACGTTCAGAGCCGCAGGGATGTACCGTATCCGCGGTCGGCTTCCATGATCCCGGAATCGCGGATGAGGACGGTTCATCCGTTCCTCTCGACCTTCCTGTCATGCTTCCTGTGCCAGTCGAGGATCCATTCGTACCTGGCCTTGCATACCTTCTCCTAGCCCTGGTCCGACGGACGGTAGTACCTCGTCCCCACGAGAGAGTCCGGCATGCACTGCATGTCCGTTATCTTGTCGGGAGCGCTGTGCGGATACTGGTAGTCCTTCCCGTACCCGAGGTCCTTCTGGAGCTTGGTGTACGCCGCCCTGACGGCGAAAGGGATCGGATCGGTGTCGTGAGTCTCGGCGTCCTTCCTGGCTGCGCCATAGGCGAGGATCACCGAGTTCGATTTGGGAGCCAGGCACAGATACATCGCGGCCTCGGCCAGATGTACGGCGCATTCCGGCATCCCGATGAGCCTGACGGCCTCGAAGCAGTCCACGGCGACATGTAGGGCGTTAGTATCGGCAAGGCCGATGTCCTCCGCGGCGGCATGGGTCATGCGCCTGGCTATCCATACGGGGTCCTCGCCCGCGTCCAGCATCCTGGCCAGCCAGAAGAGGGCCGCGTCGACGTCGGAATTCCTGATGCTCTCGTGGAACGCCGAAATCACCTGGTTGTGCTCCTCGCCGCCCTTGTCGTACATCATGGACTTCCGGGAGATGCATTCCTTGATACCGTCCATGGTCACGGTTATCCTCCCTTCGAAGAGGTCCCCGTTCATCAGGATGGTCTCCAGGGTGTTCAAGGCGGTGCGCCCGTCGCCCTTGGAGAAATCGGCTATCATGGACACCATCCCCTCCGGCATGGCTACCTCATAGTCTCCGAATCCCCGGGGATCGTGTATGGCGCGCTCGAGCAGACCCTCCAGGTCCTCCTGTTCCAATGGATGCAGCACGAACACCCTGCACCTGGACAGCAATGCGGAATTGACCTCGAACGAGGGGTTCTCCGTGGTGGCGCCAATGAGGATCACGCTTCCTTTCTCCACGAACGGGAGGAACACGTCCTGCTGGGCCTTGTTGAAGCGATGGATCTCGTCCAGGAACAGTATGGTCTTCTTCCCGTTCCTTCTCGAGGATTCCGCCCTCTCCATGACCTCGCGAACCTCCTTTATGCCCGAGGTCATGGCTGACAGCTTGATGAACCTGGAATCGGTCTTCTCGGCTATGATGCTGGCCAGAGTGGTCTTCCCCACTCCCGGAGGCCCCCAGAGTATCATCGAAGGTATGTTGTCGGACTCGATGAGATTGCGAAGAAGCTTGCCCTTGGCCAGAAGATGCCTCTGTCCAGCATACTCTTCGAGGTCCCTTGGCCTCATGCGCGAGGCCAAAGGCTCGAACACCTTGACATCCTCATTCGGTTCCTCGACCAGTAACATCTGCTTCATGTGGTATGCCTTTCCATGCTTCGCGATATGCTGGTATCCGTATCGTCATAGAAATAAGTGACAACCGAAGTGTTCGTTCTGAAAAATGCACGATGTGACGTGGAACGAAGACGATCGAATAATCATGGAATTCAGCGTGGACCAGAGCGAGGACTTACATCGCATCTAAGGATGAGCATGGGGCGACCGGAACGATGTGGTTTCGAACACCCACCTGGATTCAAATACCGGAATAGTAGGACTTGCCAGAAGGAATCAGGACGAGAAACCGGTGATTTTTTCTAAGAAGACGGAGGGAAGCCTTCGGGAGCCGATCGCCTCCGCTCCGTCCCATGCTAGGGATTCTGATCCCAAAGCAACCGTTTTATCCTCTCACTCCCGTGCTCATACCCGATCACCATGCTGTTCGACCTGTTCAGAAAGAATAAGAAGGACCCCGAGAGAATCGATGAGGCCCCCTCTCAGACGGAGACCTCCTTGCCCCCGGAGGCCGCGATAACCGCATGGTGCAGGAAGAACAGGTCATGGTCCGGGACCGCGAAGCTGTTCTACGATCTCGCCGACCGCGGAATGCCCCTGTTCCAGACCGATGCGGAGGCCGTCTCTTGGCTCTCGGAACGCGCAGGGTCCGATCCGTCCGCAGCGACTGTGCTGGGCCTCATGCACGACTACGGGCTCGGCATCCAGCAGTCAGACGAAGAGGCCATAAGGCTCTACAGATTCGCCGCCGACCAGGGATTAGCCGTGGCGCAATACAGCCTCGGCGTCATATACTACAACGGCCAGGGGATACCCCAGTCCGACCAGGAGGCTTTGAAATGGTTCAAGCTCGCAGCCGACCAGGGTGACGCCTCGGCGCAGCGCAACCTCGGCCTCATGTACGCCGACGGCCGGGGAGTGCCGCGGTCCTTCGAGGAGGCAGTAAGGCTCTACAGGCTCGCCGCCGACCAGGGGAATAGCAAGGCACAATACAGCTTAGGCTTCATGTACGCCCACGGCCGGGGGGTGCCCCAGTCCGACCAGGAGGCCGTGCGTCTATGGAGGCTAGCGGCCGACCAGGAGGATGCCAGGGCGCAGTGCGACCTTGGCTTCATGTACTCTAACGGCAGGGGAGTGCCGCGGTCCGACTGGGAGGCCATAAGATTGTACATGCTCGCATCCGACCAAGGGGACGCCAGGGCGCAGCACAACCTCGGCTTCATGTACGAGAACGGCCGGGGAGTGCCGCGGTCCTATGAAGAGGCCGTACGCCTGTACAGGCTCGCTGCCGACCAGGGTGACTCCATGGCGCAGTGCAACCTCGGCCTCATGTACTACAACGGCCGGGGAGTGCCGCGGTCCTACGAGGAGGCCGTCCGTCTGTTCAGTCTCGCAGCCGATCATGGGGACGCCATGGCGCAGTACAACCTCGGCGTCTGCTACCAGAACGGCCAAGGGGTGCCCCTGTCCATCTCGGAAGCCGCCGAATGGTACAGGCTCGCGGCCGACCAGGGGCATGCCAAAGCGCAGTGCAACCTCGGCTTCATGTACGAGAACGGCCAAGGGGTGAAGAAGTCGATCGCCGAGGCCAGAGGATGGTACCAGAAGGCCTCCGCACAGGACGAAGACCCCGAAGCCCGCGACTGGGCGAGAGACTCCCTGAAGAGGGTCTGAGATCCGCCACCGCATACCTCATGGCCCACATGGGCCTGGGCATAGTCGAGAGGGACCCGTCCGACGTGGACTACGATTTCAGATTCCTGTGCCACATGCTTCCGGGGCTGGGGGACTATTCGAAAGGGTCCGAGATAGATGGGGGTGTTTCCGCTTCACCGACCAGAACGTCTCCGACGAGATCGAGGGCAGAGACAGGATGGCAGGGGACATTTCGGACATGGACTGGCTGGATTTCACCATGAAGACCCTCAGCTATCCTCTGCGCATGAACTACTTCGAGATGGCCTCCCAGAGGAGCATCAGGACGGTGGACGTGGAGAGGGAGTACAGCACCGCGTTTGCAGGGAGTGCGGACGCCATCTGAACGTCTATACGGTCTGTGCAACCATGAGGGGAGCCAGCCAGATCCCTGTTCTAGAACACGATAATGGCCTTCGGCCCGGACATAGGAAAGGTCAGGCTGGCAATCCGCTTCATCGATTCCGAGGCTCCCGGCAAGACGAAGCTTTCGTAGATCTTTCCCAGCGCCCAGCCCATAGTATCCAAGGAGGAGACGCTCGTCTTCATGCAAAATAGAGGTCCGGCGGCGATCCGTTGGCCGATCCATCTCTGGATACGATCGATGGCAGAAATAAACGATGGAGGCTTTCTATGAATGAACAGTAAAACGTTTGATCTCATAAAAGCGCAATTTAAGTTGTATCCGACTATCGGTTAAATATCACTCATGTGATGATCTAAACGGAGCCAGAAGGCATCCATGATTCCAGCACCATTGTGTGCTGCGGAGTTTGATCATATGAGCAAATATGGAATAATCGCCATGATTCTCGCGATCACGGCCATCTCCATCTCACTAGTCCCCGTTTACGAGTCGGATGCGGACGACAACATGGTGAGTTTGGAGATTCCGGAAGTGAAGGTAGGAGCAGGCGCTGTGGACGTAGAAGTCCCTATGAAGATTATAGATGTGCAAGGAACGGGGTTCAGCTCCCTTTCCTTCGATCTCGACTACGAAGAAGGCCTTACGCTGAAGGAGATCAGAAAAGGCACACTTATGTCAGTCTTCCCTGAAAAGGATCTCAGCAGCCCATGCACCATCGTCTGCGAGGCCAATGACAACGTCACAAGCATAGGCACGATCCTCACCTTCGTTTTCGATGTGGCTGACGATACCGCCGGGATGAACCTCCCGCTCCATATGGATAACCGTGAAGCCGTCAACGCCAGCGGAGACGAAGTAGGCATTTACCTGGAAGGCACTGCGACCATCGTTGTCGATCCCGACATCACGCCAGTCACAAACGTGACCCTCGACAGGACGTCTCTCGTTCTCGCCGTGAAGGAGACCTACACGTTCAAGGCCACCGCCCACCCCGAGGACGCCACCTACATTGACTTCATCTGGGCCAGCGACAACCCGGAGGTTGCGAATGTCGATATCTTTGGAACCGTGACCGCGGTCGCAGCCGGCACCGCAAAGATCACCGTCACGACCGATTACGGCGGCAAGGAGGGCACATGCGACGTGACCGTTCTGGACAAGGTCATCCCCATAGAGAGCATAACCCTCGACGTGACCTCGCTGAACCTCACGGTCGGGGACCACGACACCCTGATAGTCACCATCACCCCCGACAACGCCACCGCCGACAAGACGATCGAGTGGTCATCCAACGACACGAGCGTCGTCACCGTCGACAAGGACGGACGCGTGGAAGCGGTCGGTCCCGGGATCGCCACCGTCACCGCAACCAACCCCGGCAGCTACAAGAGCGCGTTCTGCGTCGTGGTTGTCGAGGCCGTCTACGTCACCGACGTCAAGCTCGACAAGACCTCCTTCGAGATCAATGAGGGAGGGTCCGAGAAGCTGAACGCCACCGTCCTCCCCGAGGACGCCACCGACAAGCTGGTCAGCTGGTCCTCCGACAACGAGAAGGTCGCCACCGTCGACCAGGAAGGATACGTGACCGCGGTCGCCGCCGGCACCGCCAAGATCACCGTCACCACCCACGACGGCAAGAAGACCGCCGTGTGCGACGTCGCCGTGAGGCAGGCCGTCCACGTCATCGGCGTCGAGCTCGACAAGTCCGAGATCGAAGTCCTTATCGGAAACACCGAGAAGCTGAATGCCACCGTCCTCCCCGGCAACGCGGACGACAAGTCCGTGACCTGGAAGTCCAGCGACGAGAACATCGCCGCTGTCGACTCTGAAGGCAACGTGACGGGAGTCGGAGTGGGAAGCGCGACCGTCACGGTAACCACCGTGGACGGAGCCAAGACCGCTGAATGCGCCGTGACCGTCAACCCCGTCGCCGTGACCGGAGTGGCCCTCGACAAGACCGAGATTACCGTCGAGGAGGGCAAGGTCATGAAGCTTGTCTCCACCGTCCTCCCCGACAACGCCACCGACAAGACCGTCGCCTGGTCCACCAGCAACCCTGACGTCGCCACCGTCGATCACAACGGGATCGTGAAGGGCGTCGCCGCGGGAACCGCCACCGTCACCGTCACGACCAACGACGGAAGCAAGACCACCTCGTGCGCCGTGACCGTCACCGAGCACCAGATCGTCCACGTCGACAGCATAACCCTCGACAAGGTCAAGGCGGACGTCAACGTCGGAAAATCCGTCAAGCTCGTTCCGACCGTCGGTCCCGACAACGCGGACGACAAGTCCGTGACCTGGAAGTCCAGCGACGAGAAGATCGCCACCGTCGACCAGGAGGGGAACGTCAAAGCTGTCGCGGTGGGGAATGCCACCATCACTGCGACTACGGTGGACGGAGGATACAGTGCTTCGTGCGACGTGTCCGTCAAGGAAGCACCTACCGACAACACCCTGCTGTACGTCGGTATCATCGCCGCCATCGTGATCTTGCTCGTCGTCGCCTTCTTCGTGATGAGGAGCAGGTCCGGCAAGCGCTGAATCTGAAACCGGAGGGGTCTCCCCTCCCCAATTTATAAACACGAGGACGCACCGCATCCTTCTGGACCACAATTAGTACTCTCATCTAGTCTTGGGCCATCGTTGCGTGGATGTTGTTGTTTCTCCTACATTCATCTCGAAAAACTATGGGCACCCCTTTGGCTATGCCCAGGCAGCCGTTTTCGTCCTTTAAATTGGCGGAGTCATCGGTTCCAATACGCAGATCTGGAGCAAGAATGAGCCCATCATGGCGTTCATAGACGGCGTGAACAATACCTTCGACGTGCGCGGGGATAGGAAGGCCTTCATGATGGACAGGCGCTAGAGGGACCTCGAGGAGCTCATCTCGAAATTCAGGCTTCAGCCAGAGGGCGCCCGCACCCTCAAGAGCGACTTCCCCTCCGAGAATCGACCGAGACCGTGCACAGGGTCGTCCCGGCGGATGTCGCCTCCGAGGCTCTCGACGCCTTGGACCGCTACGCCTGCGCTGACGCCCTCATAACATTCCGAATCGAAACTTCTTATCGGGCGCATCGTTCCGCAGCATGCCGCGACGGCGCCCGTCCCGTTCATATCGAGGAGATTCATAACATGGAAGGCAACAGCGACGCGGAGCCGATGCTCTGCGAGATAGTATGGATAATGGACTACGACTTCAAGGCCGCTATGGTCATGCCCGACCACGACGTCGAGGTCAGCTGCACCTCCAGGAACACCATGACGTGCAACTGGCCAGACCCGGGCTTTTTCCGTATGCGTCCGCCCGATGGAGCCGAAAGGCCGGCGGCCAGGGAAGACGTCGAGCTGCCCGAAGGGGAATGGGAATGCGAGCTCTGCGGCGCCAGGAACCAAGGCAAGTTCTGCTCCGAGTGCGGCGGCCCCAGGCCCAGATGATCGAATGGCTCACGCCCTTCCAGCTGCTACCAGGGGACGGTCCCAGAGGTCCCATCGCCGTGCACGGAGGCGATGGCGTCCGCATTCCAGCGGAGCGTCGAAGGTGCAATGATTTTGAAAGCTCTGGCGAACGTGAAATAATCCGGCGCCGACATTGATGGGAAAACGGCAATTGCGAGCTCCTCGGCTCACTCGATTGTAAACATTGGCGAAATAGCGATAACAGAGAACGCGATCGCCATGGGGATTCGACCCTATGATGGGGTGGGCAGGAATATTTCGGTACCTGCGAAATCATGATGGGAAAACGAGGCAAAGGGTTTCAGGGCGGAATCGAGGATTCCGCCCATTTAAGGCTCAGATCTTGCCGCGCGACTTCATGATGAAGATGGCGAGCAGCGCAATGATGATCGCCGCCGCGGCGATTCCGACGTAGAGGAGGGTGTTGTCGGATCCGGAAGGTTCGGGCGTGGGCGACGGCTCGGCGGACACGTGCACGACGCAGTAGTCGGACATGTGCTCGTCATGGGTGGTGACGGATATCGTCACGGTGCCGGCGGCCACTGCCCTCACGTTCCCGTTTTCGTCGACGGTGGCGACCAGCGGGTTGGTGGATCCCCAAGTCACGGTCTTGTCGGCCGCATCGCTGGGATAGACGGTCGCGGTCAGCTTGTAGGTCTTGTCGATGGCGAGGGTGATGGTCGACTTGTCAAGCTTCACATCGGTCACATGGACGGGGATAGGGGTGTCTCCGGTCTCGCGGAGGACCCCTTGAGTACCTTCGTAGGTGTGTCCGCGGAGCTCTTCAGCATTGGACACCGTCTTTCCGTTCTTGTCCTGGAACTGGATGGTGAACGCATCCTCAAGATTCTTCAGCTTGCTTCCGAACGAGACGTGGGTGAGGGCGTTGTCATACTGGAACGCGCCGTACTCGATCGTCGTCACAGGCTCGGGGATGGTAAGGGAAGTCAGCGAGGAGCATCCGGCGAAGGCCGAGTTAGAGATGTATGACACGGAGCCGAGGTCCACTTCAGCGAGGTCGGAGCATTGGTAGAACGCTCCGTCGCGGATGGTCAACACCTTGCTGGGTATCTTCACCGAAGTGAGCTTGCAGTTCTGGAAGACCGTTTCGCCGAGATAGGTCAGGGAGTCGCTGAGCTTCACGGACTCGATGTTGCAGTATTGGAATGCGCTGTTCTCTATCCTGGTGACGGAGTCGGGGATCGTCATCGACTTGATGTTGCAATGGGCGAACGCCTTGTAGCCGATGGTGGTAGGGGTGCCGTCGAAGACGACCTCCGTGACATCGGTCCCCCAGGGGGCGCTGACGTTCTCGTACATGGGCCCGGTTCCGGTGATGGTGAGCTTGGTGCCGTTCAGGGTCCAGGTGAGGTTGTCGCCGCACTTCTGCGCTCCGTCGGACTCGCGCAGGACGCCCTTGCTCACGGATTTGTATGTGTGTCCCGAAAGATCGGCGGCGCCGACGACCTCCTTGCCGTTCTTATCCTCGAACTTGACTGAGAAGGCGCCAGGGCTTACTATCATCAACTCGTTCCCGAAAGTGACGCTGCTGAGGTTCGAGCAATCCTTGAATGCATACGACAAGATCGTTCTCAAGGAGTCCGGGAAAGCCAGAGTGGTGAGTGAAGTGCATCCCGAGAATGCTTCCGATTCAATGTCCTTGAGTCCCTTTCCGAAAGTGACGCTCCTCAAGCTCGGGCAACCATAGAAAGCTTTGGAATAGATGGTTCCCACCGTGTCTCCGATTGTGACGGAATCGAGGGAGACGCATCCAGCGAATGCTTCATCTTTTATGTCCCTGACATCGGATCCGATGGTGACGGTTTTCAGACCAGAACATCCGCTGAAAGCGTTAGGCATGACATATTTCATCGAATTCGGAATAACGACGGATCTAAGAGACACGCAGTTTTCAAACGCGCCCGTGCCGATCTCCTCTGTCCTTCCGAAGTCGATGGATTTGAGGGAAGAGCATCCCGAGAACGCGTAGTGTCCGATGTTGTAGGGGGTTCCGGTCACGACGATTTCGGTGATGGTATTCTTTTCCTTCTCCCAGGGGGTGTAATCGTCATCAAAATTGTTCATGCTGCCGGAACCTGAAATCGTCATTTTTCCATTTTCCAGGTTCCATGTGAGGTTCTTGCCACAGTTTCCTCCGGAGGCGTCGGTCTCCGCCGCCAGGGAGAAGACAGCCGCCAAAGCGATGGCGACGACAAGAACGGCCATGATGGACCATTTAAGGGAATGTATTCCCTTTTGTTCATAATTGATGCAATCAGGATTCATACGAATTCCTCTGTCTGATCAGCCAGACTCATCGGCTTTCATCCGGCCAATATTCAAAGAATCGACTTATTCTGTATAAATATGAATGTTTGGCAACCATAGTAAAATATTGCCAATATCGTCACTTATAGAATTATAGTTACGAACCTAATATTTTTGAATAATGGTCGATAAAAAAGGTCGTTTGCCAGCTTGCGATATAACTGATCCGTCTCGTCTCTTGGATGAAACACTCTTTATCAGCAGCCGACGCCGTCCGGTATCGTCTGAATCCGAAGAATTCCTTGAGGCCTTCCTTTTTTCTCAGGTGCTCCGCCGTGAAGCCGTAGTGCCTCGCAGCTGCGAGCGTGACGACGTTCTCCAGGAACTCATCGTACGGCAGGCCCTGCCACTCCTCCGGAATGTCCACGCGGATGGTCCCGCCGTCGTTGTGGCCTCCGCCCCACCACCAGGACTCGTCGAGCTCCGCCTCGTACGTGCCGTCGTCCCTCTTGTTGAAGCAGTACCACGTCGCCCATTCCCTCATGCCCTCTATCGGTCCATAGCCCTCGCAGTGGGGGGCGGAATGGTCCTCGTCCGAGTAGTCGGGGTCCCCCTCCTCTGCGCTGACCCTGTAGACGTAGAACTTGTCCACGTCCTCGGGGACGCGGGCGACCCTGACGTCCCCCTTCTCATAGATGGTCCTCCTCGTCCCATTGACGCGATTCGCCTCCGTCATCAGGCCTTCGAAAAACGGCGAAGGCTTCCTGAATTCGACGGATTCCTTGAGCTCCGGGGGGAGGATGTCGTAATCGGGGCCTATGAACGAGGCACTGAACACCTCATACTCGCTGCTCCCGTCCGCATCCACGTAGTAAACGCCCACGTTCCTCCCTTTGAAGCTGACCTTGTACTTCCCGCTCTTCACGCCATAAGCCATTTCTTGAAGATATTTCAAGATACGGCCTGAGTTTGACATGGCGACCTCTGAACAAATCAGGAATCGGCCTGATTTGGCAGCTGATCTTGATTCTTCAATTGAGAATCTGAAACCCTGGGCACACCGGGGCTGCCGCGCATCGGAACATGACCCTCTCGATGTGGAACATCTCGCCCTCGTCGTCTGGGCTGTTCGGGTCGCGATGGCGGCCGTGGAAGAACGCCGTGATGTGGAAGCCGCACCTGTTCACGTAGAAGTGTATGTTCCGCTTCTCGAAATACGGGGCGCAGGTCTCCCACACCCTCACCTGGGGGTACTCCCGCTCGATGGCGCACCACGCCTCGTGCCCGATGCCCTTGCTGTGCTCCTCGGGGGAGACGAACAGGATCTGCATTCTTGCTGGGAAGGCCGG
>JAEEGI010005562.1_pt1 | contig 28996 bp, 27 predicted proteins | sample 8958751 | NCBI WGS metagenome assembly JAEEGI01 (sample SAMN16246545, study PRJNA631951) | gut metagenome | biome: gut microbiome; feature: rumen; material: KS-attached | host: Bos | place: Iran: Karaj | collected 2018-10 | reverse complement strand
ATCCAACAATGGCTGGTGAAATGACAAAGATGATTGAGGCTGGTCAGTGTGCAGAAGCAGCAGTTACAGCTGTTTGCGACATGTTCGTTGGCATGTTCTCTAAGATGGAAGATGATATGATGCGTCAGCGTGCATCAGATATTTCTGATATTAAAATTAGCTTGCTTAAAATTTTACTTGGGGTAGAGGATGTAGATATTAGTAAGGTTGCACCAGGCACAGTTTTAGTTGCTCACGATCTTACACCATCTATGACTTCACAGATTGTAAAAGAGAATGTTGTTGGTATTATCACAGAGGTTGGAGGTAAGACTTCGCATTCTGCTATTCTTGCTAGAGCATTAGAGATACCTGCTGTTCTTTCAGTTCCTGGTATTACAGAACTTGTTAAGGACAAGGATACTGCTATTGTCGACGGTACAGAGGGTGATGTATATATTAATCCAGATGGTGACGTAGTTTCGAAGTACGTTATCAAGCGTGAAGAGTTTATTCGCGCCCAGGCCGAGCTTAAGAACTTCTTTGGTAAGGAGACTCTTACAGCTGATGGCGAGAGAGTTGAGCTCTTCTGCAACATTGGAACACCTAAGGACGCAAAGAAAGCTATCGAGTGTGATGGTGAAGGTATCGGCCTTTTCCGTTCAGAGTTCTTATTTATGGACAAGCCACATCTTCCATCAGAAGATGAGCAGTTCGAGGCTTACAAAGAAGCTGTTGAGACAATGAACGGCAAGACAGTTATCATTCGTACTCTTGATATTGGTGGTGACAAGGATATTCCTTATCTCGGTCTCGAGAAGGAAGAGAATCCTTTCTTAGGATACAGAGCAGTTCGTTACTGCCTTGCAAATCCTGATATTTACAAGACACAGCTCAGAGGAATCTTAAGAGCTAGTGCATTTGGAAAAGTTAAGATCATGGTTCCACTTGTTACTTGTGTTGACGAAGTTCGTGCAGTTAAGGCTCTTGTTGAGGAGTGCAAGAACGAGCTCAAGGCAGAGGGAATCAAGTACGATGAGAACATCGAAGTTGGTTGCATGGTAGAGACAGCTGCGGCTTCTCTTATTGCAGATCTTCTTGCAAAGGAAGCAGACTTCTTCTCAATCGGAACAAACGACTTAACACAGTACACAATGAGTGTTGATAGAGGAAATGCTAATGTTGCATACCTTTACTCAGCATTCCAGCCAGCTGTTCTTCGTTCAATCAAGAACATTATCAAGGCTGGTAATGAAGCTGGTATTCCAGTTGGTATGTGTGGTGAGGCAGCAGCAGATCCACTCATGATTCCACTTCTTATGTCATTCGGTCTTGATGAGTACTCAGTGAACCCAGTTCTAGTACTTACAGCCCGTAGCATTATTTCTAAGTGGTCAAAGGCTGAGGCAGACGCTTTAGCTGAGAAGGTACTTAGCCTTACAACAGAAAAGGAAATTGTTGCAGCTCTTAAAGAAGCAGCAAAATAATGTGAATTAAATCAAGAAATGGTATAATGAACCTTAAGTAATTAGATTGCTTAAGGTTCATTTTTTTGCATAAAAATATAGACCGTTATAGGCAGTGGACGAGGTGAGAAATGAAAAACACAAATATGAATGTAGCAGATGCAGTTGAACAACGAGATAGAATCATTGTGCGCACAAGTATAATAGGCATAGGAGCTAATATATTGCTTGCTGTATTTAAGGCCATTGTTGGTTTGCTGGCTAATTCGATTGCCATCATATTAGATGCGGTTAACAATTTGTCTGATGCTTTATCATCAGTGATTACCATTATCGGAACAAAGCTGGCAGGGCGCACTCCAGATAGAAAGCATCCTCTTGGCCATGGCCGTATCGAGTATATTAGTGCTATGCTTGTGGCTGCAATCGTTTTGTATGCAGGTTTCACATCACTTATAGAATCTATTAAAAAGATTATTCATCCAGAGACACCTGAGTATTCTACAATCACTCTTGTAATTGTAGCTGTGGCAATCCTTGTAAAAATTGTCCTTGGAAGATATGTTAAAGCAAAGGGTGAAAAGGTTAATTCAAATGCTCTTATTGCTTCGGGTGCGGATGCAAGCTTCGATGCTATTCTTTCGGCATCGGTTTTGGCATCAGCCTTGATTTATATTTTCACAGGCTTTTCTCTGGAAGCTTTTGTAGGTGTACTCATTTCTATCTTTATCATAAAAGCTGGTATTGAAATGATGCAGGAGACTATGGATGATATTCTTGGTGCCCGTGCAGATAGAGAGCTTACCTTAAATCTTAAGAAGATTATCTGCGAGGAGCCGGAGGTCAGAGGCGCATACGATTTAATAGTAAACAACTATGGTCCAAACAAAAACCTAGCCTCTGTACATGTGGAGCTTCCTGATACTATGACTGTTGAGCAGGTAGATGTACTTACCAGACGTATTCAGGCTCGTGTATTTGATGAGACGGGAGTTATCCTTACAGGAATTGGTGTATATTCTTATAATACAAAGGATGATGAGGCAGCGCAGATTAGAAACAAAGTGCAGCAGGTTGTCTTATCCCATGATTGGGCTTTGCAGCTCCATGGATTTTTTGCTGATATAAATGCAAAGCAAATGCGATTTGATGTAGTATTTTCTTTTGATATTGATTCATCTGAAGGTGTGGATATTATTACTGGAGAGCTTCGCAACCTCTATCCAGATTATGACATCCAAATTGCAGCAGATGTGGATATTACAGATTAATAGATAAAAAGCAAAGTAGCACCAGTAGAAAAATAGCGGCTTTGCGGACTGGAGTATATATGAAACAGACACAGGATAAAGAACGAAATCTAACAATGATGATGGATGAGTACGAGTTGACTATGGCCAATGCGTACTTTAATGATCCTACAATCGACCCTAAAACCAGGGTTAGCTTTGATGTATTTTACAGAGTAAATCCAGATGGAGGCGGTTTCGCAATTTTTGCAGGCCTTCAGCAGATAAAGGATTACCTTTTAAATATGCATTTTACCGATGAGGATATTGCATATCTTAGAAGTGTAGGTCATTTCACAGAGGATTTCTTAGAGTACCTTAAGAACTTTAAATTTACAGGTGATGTGGATGCTTTCCCAGAGGGAACTATTATGTATCCAAATGAGCCTATAATCACTGTTACTGCCCCTATTATTGAGGCACAGCTTGTGGAGACAGAGATTCTTGCTCAGGTAAATCATCAGTCGCTTATAGCTACAAAGGCCAGCCGTATTGTAAGGGCTGCAGCAGGTCGTGCGGTATCAGACTTTGGTGCAAGACGTGCCCATAATAATGACGCTGCTATCTACGGCGCAAGAGCTGCTTACATTGGTGGTGCAGCAGGTACAGCTACTGTATCAGCGGGTCAGTATTTCAATATTCCAATTGGCGGAACAATGGCGCACAGCTACGTTATGTATTTTACAAGTGACGATAATGATTATCGTACATCAGAGCTTGCAGCATTTAGAAGCTTTGCAAAGAGCTATCCAAATAACTGTATTTTGCTTGTTGATACTTACAATGTTTTAAAGTCTGGTGTTCCTAATGCCATAAAGGTGTTCCAGGAAATGAAGGATGCTGGAATTCAATCAAAGAGCTTTGGTATCAGAATAGATTCTGGTGACTTGGCTTATCTTACAAAGAAGTCAAGAAAGATGCTTGATGATGCAGGATTCCCAGATGCAAAAATTATCGTAAGCAATTCACTAGACGAGTATACTATCACATCTATCCTTCAGCAGGGTGGACAGGTTAATTCCTTTGGTGTAGGTGAGCGTCTCATCACTGCCAAATCAGAGCCAGTTTTTGGTGCGGTTTATAAGCTTTGCGCTGTTACTGATGCAAAGACAGGTGAGACTATTCCTAAGATTAAGATTTCAGAGACTGTTGAGAAGATTACAAATCCAGGTCTTAAGGATGTTTACCGTATTAAGGATGAGCATGGCAGAGCAGTTGCAGATATGCTTGCCATAAAGGGCGAAAAGGTAGATATGAATGTTCCAGGAGGCTATCGCTTTGTGGATCCAGAACAGCCTTGGAAGAGCACTCATGTTTTTGAAAACTGCACAGCAGAGCTTCTACAGAAGCCGCTAATCAGAGGCGGAAAGGCAGCCTGTGAGGATGAAGATATGCAGACAATCAGGTCTCGCGTGCAAACACAGCTGCAGACTAGTGTATGGCCTGAGGAGCAGCGATTCGAGAATCCTCACAAGCATTATCTGGATATGACTCCAGATTACTACAATATGAAGATGGAACTCTTACGCAAAGAGGATAAATAAGATTGATATCAAAAGAGAAATTACAGGAATATAATAATAAGCTCGCTGATATAGGTTTGGCCCTTGAGCAGACTGCTGAGGGGCTAAAGCTTACTGATGGCGAGCTTTCTATCATGGCGGATTTTAGAGAGATGCTTCCACGACTAAAGCAGAGCAACCTCCAAAGGGAGATGCTGGTGAAGGCTGCCAGAATAAAAGGGCAGGAAATGCCTCAGCTTTTAGTGGATGCTACGGCAGGCTTTGGTGAGGACTCTCTTATTTTAGCTGCAGCAGGATTCAAGGTTCGTCTTTACGAATTTGATGAAATAATAGCTGTGCTTTTAGCGGATTGTATGGAAAGGGCTACAGAAATTCCAGAGCTAAAGGATGCTGTTGCCCGTATGGAGCTTGTATGTGGAGATAGTGTTGCAGGAATGAAGAATCTTGATTACAAGCCAGATATTGTACTGCTTGACCCTATGTTTCCAGCCAGACAGAAGAGTGCCTTAATCAAAAAGAAATTTCAGCTTATTCAAAAGCTTGAAAGCCCTTGTTCCACAGAGGCTGATTTACTTGATGCGGCCATAGCGGCAGACCCAAAACGTATCGTAATCAAGCGTCCATTGAAGGGACCATACCTTGCTGAAAGGAAGCCAAGCTACAGTCTTGAGGGCAAAGCCATCCGCTATGATTGCTTTGTTTTCGCTAGAAATTAAACATTTTTTCACAGAATTCTCCGATTTATGTATTACTATATCTATAGTGTCTATAATTGCGTGGAGGGTTCAAAATGCAAAAAACTTCCAGAAATTCTATTATACGAAAGGTGGCCAGAAGGGTAGGAAATGCTCTTATGGTTACAGTTTTGGTCCTTTCGATTGCTAATTTACTATATATGTCCAACCAGATGAAAGAGGAAATTAAGACTGAGTTGGATTTGGTTACATTATTAAGTGCTGCAAAGGTCAATGACTGGAGTAACAGGCTTCAGGGCGTCACTGTGGATATAGCGGATACTCTCAGTGGTTTGGAGACCCTAGACCAAGTTACAGTTACAAAGGTACTGAATAAATATGCTCAGCACCATGATGATTTCTTCTTCCTGTATGTAGCTACTGAAGAGGGGGATATGTACATGGCCCGTGGTGTACATTTTGCAGCAGGAATGGATGCAAGAAAACGAGGATGGTATAAGCAGGCTAAATCTGCTGGACATACAATTATTACCGATCCGTATATGAGTGCTACAAGGAATGATGTAATGCTTGCTACAGCAGCAACACCTATCTTTTTTGGAACGAAGATGGTAGGAGTTGTTGGTATTGATGCAGATGTTACCACCATTAATGAATACGTAAATGCGTTATCATTTAAAGATGGAGCATACGGGTTCCTTATTGACACACAGGGCAACATAATTGCTCATAAGAATCAGGATTACATGCCAACAGTTGATGCTGTTACAAATGTAAATGATGTAATGCCTGAACTTAAAGATATTATTTCCAAGCCAGGAAGTAAGCTGGTTTCAGGAAAGGATTTTGAAGGCACAAGCATGGTATATGCTACTTCCAGACTTGAGAATAGTAAGTGGACAGTTGGTGTAGCATATCCTAAAAAGAATCTTTTGAAGGCCTTGGATAAGGGTATCCGCATTTGTTTAATTACAGCGATTATTTGTGTACTTCTTGCAATAGGAGACATAAGAGGTGCTGTAAGAAAGATGCTTACACCAGTTGAGAAGATTAATCCTGTATTGGATGGTGTGCTTCGTGGTGATTTCTCTGTTCCCGTAGAGATTTCCAAGGAAGAAGACGAACTTGGTCAATTGCAACAGAAACTTGTGTATATTATAGAAAAGCTGGGAGAAATTATAGCTGAACAAAAGCATGTCCTTGGTGAGATGGAGAATGGAAATCTGATTGTTGAAGATATCGAGAGCCTTCCGGGTGAATTAAACGGTATATCCACATCGGTTAATTCTATCAAGGAAACATTTAATGATATTATTTCTGATATTCAGTTCTCTGCTATTAATCTCCAGAGCTATGCTATGGGAATTAATGAGACATCGGATATAGATGAAATGAAGGCAATCTTTGAGGAGCTTTCAGCAGAGGCTAACGCCTTGATGGAAAAGACCTCTAGATTTATCACTATGCCAGGTGGTCCAGTACCAGTGGATTACAAGGATGATGATGACACTAATGGTGAGATTGATGAATACCGAGATGACTTTTAATGGGATAATTTAATAATTAATATATTTAGAGTCTCTGACGAAAATCAGAGGCTCTTTTTGTATTTATTTTACAAAAATTGCGCAACCGATTGCAATAGATGGCATTATGTGATAGGTTTTTCTTGATAAAAGCCTTCCAATGGGAGGTGCCCGAAGGGCAGATGAGGTGTATAAATGGGACATACTTTAGATTCAATAGCCAAGGAACTTGGTCTCTCAAAGACCACAGTTAGTCGCGCAATTTCAGGCAAAGGCAGAATTTCCGAGGAAACAAGACAAAAAGTTAATGATTATATCAAGAAGATAAACTACAGACCTAGTGCTGTGGCGCGATCTCTTGCGGCCAATCGCACTTTTAACGTAGGTTTGGTAGTGCCTGCGGATTCGGCTCTTGGAGAAATGCCATACTTCCAAACACTTATGACAGGTGTTTGTGAAAGAGCTATGGATTATGATTATGATGTCCTTATTCTTCTTGCAGACAACGATGGAATCAGTCCATTAAAACATGCTGTTCAGAACCGCAAAATCGATGCGGTTATTGTCAGCCGTTGCGAGAGAGATTCCAAAGTTATAAATTTCTTAAAGGAAGCTAAGATTCCATATATTGTTGTGGGAAATCCTATGGATGATGACGTATTATATGTAGATCACGACAACCGTGGCGCAGCAGCCAGAATGATTGAGACCCTCATAGATAGAGGCATTCATCGTATGGCTCTAATCGGTGGTGGTGAAAATATCAATGTTACCCACAGCAGATTACAGGGATTCAGAGATGGGTTCAAAAACAAAGGTCTAAAAGTAGACGAAAGTCTAATTTTCTTAAACATGCATAAAAGTGCCAGAATGGATTCTGTATTGCGCCAGGTGATTTCGGAAGGGGCGGAGTGTATCGTTTGTATGGACGATATGCTTTGTAATTCTGCCCTAAATTGCCTTCACAATGATGGTATATCTGTACCTGAAGATGTTAAACTGTGCTCATTTTATGATTCTAATCTACTATCCACATCAAAGCCTGCTATCACTAGTCTTTATTTTGATGCAAAAAAGCTAGGAGCAGAATGCCTTGAGATGCTTATGCGCAACTTGGATGGAGAAAGTGTCACAAATGTAATTGTGACAGACTTTAATATTCAGATGCGCGACAGCACAACTTAGTATTTTTTCACAAAATAATCGAATAATAGTCGTTAAAATTGCTTAGTTGACGAACAAAGCTACAAGGGATAGGATTATGTATGTAGAACAACCGGTTGCACAAATGCGGCCAGGGAGTATAAATATCTATGTAAAAATGGAGGAATAATCATGAAGAGAAAGTTAGTTTCAGCACTTCTTGTTTCTACAATGGCAGTTTCAGCTTTTGTAGGATGTGGAGCAGCAGCTGAGGAGACAACAGAGCCTGCAACAGAGGCTACAGAGGAAACAGCAGAGGCATCTACAGATGATGCAATTGCAAATCTTATTGCAGCAACAGAGGGAACAGTAAATATTGACCTTTGGTGCTCAGAAACAGAAGAATATCAGACAGTTATGAAGAAGCTTTGCGATGATTTCGCAGCTCAGTATCCAGATGTAGATTTCAACATCACACTTGGTGCTGTTTCAGAAGCTGATATGAAAGATAGAGTGTTAGAGGATGTTGAGGCAGCAGCTGATGTATTCGTATTCCCAGATGATCAGCTTGAGGCACTTGTTAAGGCCGGAGCTCTTAACGAAGTGGCAGCTCAGTACACATACGATATGAATGAGACAGATACTCCAGCAACTGTTGAGGCTGCTCAGTATGATGGAAAGCAGTATGGCTATCCATTCACAGCTTCTAACGGATATTTCTTATACTACGATAAGAATCAGTTATCTGATGAAGATGTAGCTTCTTGGGAAGCACTTACAGCAAAGGCTGAGGAGCTTGGTAAGGAAGTTGGTTGTGAGACAGCAAACGGCTGGTACTTATACGGATTCTTCAAGGGCGCTGGTTGTGAGCTTACAGAGAATGAAGATCAGTCAAACAACTGTGATTGGAACAATGAGACAGGTCTTGCAGCAGCTGAGTCACTTCAGAAGATTGCATCTTCAAAGGCATACAAGAGCTACGGAAACGATGATCTTCTTGCAAACCTTAACGATGGCAAGGTTGTAGCTTATGTTTCTGGTACATGGAATGTAAATGCATTCTCAGAAGCTTATGGTGATGGCTATGCAGCTACAAAGCTTCCTACATTCGAGGTAAATGGCGAAGCTAAGCAGATGGCTTCTTACTCAGGATACAAGTTCGTAGGTGTTAACGCTTACGCTGAGAACACTGGTTGGTCAATGCTTCTTGCTGAGTACCTTACAAACGCAGCTTCACAGGAAGCAGTATACGAGGCAACAGGTGAGGGTCCTTCAAACACAGAGGCACTTGCAAAGGCTTCTTCTCCAGCACTTGATGCTCTTGCAGCACAGTCTGAGTTCGCAGAGCTTCAGAGAGTTGGTGGCAACTACTGGACACCAGCAGAGTCACTTGGAAAGAACATCCTTGAGGGCAAGGTAAGCCAGCAGGTACTTGATGATGCTGTAGCAGGTATTACACAGCCTGTTGAATAAGCAAATATTTTGTCTAGCGGAGCGAAGGCAAAATGTTTGCCACGACGCAGCCTCTTTGCCGAAGGCAATCATAATGGCTGCGTCTTCCCGCTAGTATGATGTAGACTTCTCCCTGACTTAGGGGGGAAGCCTTTTTATAAGAGGACAAATATGAAGAAAATCGGTAATTACTTTAAAGACTTTGGGCATGCAATAGCCCACGGAGACATCTGGGTAAAGCTTTCACTTATCATAATGGGCGCAGGCTACTTTGGAAGAAAGCAGTTTATGCGTGGTATTCTGATGACATTACTCCAGGTAGGAGTGCTGGCATCAATTTTTGGTGTTTTCGCACCTTATATGTCAAAGCTCAATACTCTTGGAACAGTTCAAAGAGAAGAGATCTTTGATATTGTTACTATGAAAAAAACTGTAAATAATTATGATAACTCACTTTTGATTCTGCTTTATGGAATCATCGGAATTCTTGTAATTATTGCATTTATCGCATTATATATTGGAAATATTAAAGCAACATATCGCCTTCAGAAGATGCAGGAGAATGGAGAAAAGCTAAACACATTCTTAGATGACCTTACATCATTCAAAAATGAAAGATTTCACATTACACTCCTTACACTTCCAAGCTTAGGCGTAATTCTTATCAACATCATACCTATTTTATTTATGGTATGTATCGCATTTACGAATTATGATGAAAATCATCAGCCACCAACATATTTATTCACTTGGGTCGGCATTAAAAACTTCGTAAATCTTTTTACAACAAGTCAGACCATCACATTTGGCTATGCATTTGTAAGAGTATTAATCTGGACATTGATTTGGGCCGTACTTGCAACAGCAACAACCTTCCTTGGTGGTATCTTACTTGCCCAGTTTATCAATCACGAAGATACTAAGTTTAAGGGAATGTGGAGAACACTTTTTGTAATAACAATTGGTATTCCACAGTTCGTTACACTGCTTCTTATCAGTAAGATGTTCGGTGATAACGGTATCGTAAATACGTTTTGCTCAAATGTTGGAATTCTTGATTTCTTCAAGAATATTGGATTGCTTAGTGCAGGAGATTCATTTATCCCATTTTTATCACGTCCAGGCTGGGCACACGCAACTATTATCCTGGTAAATATTTGGGTAGGAATTCCATATCAGATGCTTGTTGCAACAGGTATCCTTATGAATATCCCTTCAGATCAGATTGAATCTGCAAAGATTGATGGTGCTAATAAGTTCCAGATATTCTGGAAGATAACAATGCCTTATGTAATGTTTATTACAGGCCCATCACTTATTCAGTCAGTAATTGGAAACATTAATAACTTCAATGTTATTTACTTGCTTACATATAATTACAAGACAACAAATATGGCTATGGCCAATTCACATGCCAACGAGGTTGATTTACTTATTACCTGGTTATTCAGACTGACAAATGAGTACAGTAACTTCAAGATGGCATCAGTAATTGGTATTGTAACGTTCGTAGTTTGTGCAGCCCTTTCACTTCTTACTTTCTCAAGAATGATAGGTGGAGATAAAGAGGGGGTATACAGATAATGAAAAAAACATGGAAAATAGTTGGAAGACATATCTTCCTTGCAGTACTTGCATTTATTTGGTTGATACCAGTATTTTGGTTGGTAGTAACAACATTTGGTGTAGAAAAGGGAATTAATACAAATCATTTCTTCCCAGAACAGTGGACACTTGCAAACTATCATCAGCTTTTCTTTGAGCCAGATGCAGCAGCAAACTTCCCTGCATGGTTTAAGAATTCAATGATTATTGGTGTATTCAGCTGTCTTGTTTCATCAATATTTGTAATCATGACAGCTTATGCATTTTCATTTATTGAATTTAAGGGTAGAAAGAAGCTTATGAGCTTTTCTCTTATCCTTGGTATGTTCCCAGGTGTACTTTCAATGATTGCTATGTATTTCATTTTGAAGATGCTTGGACTTACTGATAGTGTAGTAGGACTTATAATCCTTTATTCAGGTGCATCAGGTCTTGGTTATCTGATTTTGAAGGGATTCTTCGATACAATTCCTACTTCACTTCACGAAGCAGCAAAGCTTGAGGGTGCATCAGAGGCAACAATATTTGCCAAGATTGTAGTGCCTCTTTCAAAGCCAATGATTGTTTACACAGTCATTAACTCATTCCTTAATCCTTGGATGGACTTCGTAATGGTAAGACTTATGATTAAGTCAAAGGATGCAGCTGACTGGACAATGGCTTTAGGACTTTTCAACCTGCTTCAGAGAGCACTTGTTAACCAGTACTTCGCATACTTCTGCTGCGGTGGTTTGATGATTGCGGTACCTATTTCAATCCTATTCATCATCATGCAGAAGTTCTACGTTGAAGGTGTTACAGGTGGTGCTGTTAAGGGCTAATAATCGCTATTTATGAATCATATGTGAATTGTACCCCACGGGAATATATGATTTACTAATATTTCATAGATTATGCTTACTATATACACAATTATGATGTAATATAATTCCATATAACGGGAGAGCTATGAATCCGAAAAGGAGGATCCCATATGGATAATGAATTTAAAGAGTATATTACATTTGTGGTTAGCACCAGAGATGGCGACGAAGTCGAAATGGCAGTCATAGATCAATTTGAATTCGAAAATAAAGCATATGTTGCAGCAGCATTAGTTGAAGGCGACACGGTTAGTGATGAAGGGTGTTTTATTTATCGAATAAAGGTTGGCGAGGATGACTTCAAGGTTGAGAAAATCACCAATCAGATTGACTATAATAGAGTCGCAGAAGCATATATGGATATGATTTGATAATAAAAAGGACCAGTATTTTACTGGTTCTTTTTGTTATCTACGACGCACCTCGCGCGCAGCGCATTTAAATAGGTGCGTCTTCCCGTTTTATGCTATAATAATCTCACCTAGGAGGAGGCTTACATGGATTTTGCAAATTTGGATTTTGACAGAAAAAATCGTACAGGATTTCCAGAGGTAATCTTCTGTGAGAGAAAGCCTGACGAGTTTTTGGTGGACATATATAAAAAGATGTATGAACGAGATGGTCAGGTTTTTGGCACCAGAGCAACTGAGCATCAGTATGATATCGTTAAGGCGGCCATTCCAGAGGCAACCTATGATAAGGTTAGCAGGATTTTAAAGGCTGTTTCGCCAGAGGCTAAGCTACCAGAGCTTGTTGGTGAAATCGCAGTGGTTACTGCAGGTACAGCTGATATCCCTGTTGCAGAAGAGGCAGCTCAGACAGCTGAATATTTCGGCAGCAAGGTGAATAGGGTGTTCGATGTGGGAGTTAGCGGAATACATCGCTTGCTTTCAAATGTGGATGTGCTCAACAGTGCTAACTGCGTGGTGGCAGTAGCAGGAATGGAAGGGGCCCTGGCATCAGTTGTTGGAGGACTTGTAAAGGTCCCTGTTATCGCAGTTCCTACAAGCGTAGGCTATGGGGCAAACATGGGCGGAATATCCGCACTACTTACAATGATTAATTCTTGTGCAAATGGAATTTCCGTGGTGAATATTGATAATGGCTACGGGGCAGGTTATATTGCAACACAGATAAATAGATTGGCGGTAGGAAACATAAATGAAGAATAAGAAAACCCGAAAGATAATAATAGGCGCGATAATCGCTGTCATAGTGGTTGCCATTGTGTGTAAATGTTTTAGCTTTGTGAATAACTACTACATGGCAACGGATGAAGCGTGGACATTTATGAATGAGCCAGCTGAGGGTGTAAAGGTTGAACATGTAGATAACACCATTTTGTTTGAGCCTGAAAATCCAGTTGCCGGATTTATCTTTTATCCAGGCGGATTGGTAGAGACAGAGGCTTATGCACCACTTATGGAGCAGCTTGCAGAACAGGGAATCTTTGGTGTGATTGTTGAAATGCCACATTACCTGGCTATGTTTGATGCTAATGGCGCCAGAGGAATTCAGGCAAAATATCCTGAGATTGATAAATGGTACATCGGCGGACACAGCCTTGGTGGAGCAATGGCATCCTTGTATGCAGACAGACACCAAAGCGAATATGAAGGATTGATTCTTCTTGCAGCTTATTCTACAAAGGATTTAGCAGATGAGCCTGCAGTTGATACTCTTTCCATCAGAGGTTCTGAGGATGGCGTCTTAAACATGGAAAAGTACGAAGAGTGCAAAAAAAATCTTCCATCAGATTTTGAGGAAGTAGTAATAGATGGCGGATGCCACGCATATTTTGGGGATTACGGTGCACAGTCAGGTGATGGCACACCAACAATCACCGTGCAGGAACAGACTGCGGCTACAGTTGATGCCATAATGGATTTTGTTGAGAAATAATAGATTAATTATCCTGGCCCACGCCTTGGGTCATCATTCCAGACAATGAAACAAAGCATTGCAGGAAATACCAGCCCCATGCAGGGAATACGGAGATTAAGCCGATATGAATAGGTCCGTTGGTAAGGAACAGCTGTAGATAATGAACAGCTGCAAATCCACCAATCCAGGCCATGACTATGATAACAATTGAATATTCGTGTTTTATTGCAAGTAAAGCTGGAATAAGGGCTATTAGAAAAGCTAATAATACGGAAAAGTATGGATATATCTGAGGTGATATATCCATTTTTTTTGCGATAAATTCAATAACGATAGATGAAAGATATATGTAAATAAAATCAAAAACTACCACAAACAGTCCAAGCTTTCTTATAAACCATGAAAGCATCATAAGGGCAGCGCCAAAAAGAATCTGCAAAAACAGCATCTGCTTTTCATTTAAGCTCAAATCAAAGAATTCGATAAGCTTATGGACATTGGTGAATCCAACCCAAAAGCCTAAAACTCCAAGCACAAACTTATAAACTGTATATCCGTTAAAACAGATGTATACAGCCAATAAGAACAAAACAATATAAACAATGGTATTGTTGATTTGTAGGTTGGCAACCTTGCTTAAAATGTTTTCCATGTGTGTAATATAGCATGGCTTTATGAATTAGCTGTGAAATGAGACATGTCAAGAAAATTCGCAACATTCTGTGAATAAAAGTGTATTTTGAGACAGAAAGGGTTAAAATAAAATAGAGTATGTATAAGGTTTGCCTAATCAGGAGGCATTGGGGGATGCGAAAGTATAAATTTAAACAGGTTGAGAAGTATATAGAGTTGTTTAGGAAGCTGAATGAGGGGGTGTATGAGGAACTCAAAAATGATAATCTAGCAAAATGTTCGGAGTATCTTCAGATTGCCCAGCAAAGAGCTATAGACCTTGGTACATTAATTGAAGATAGCGAAGGATTGGGCCATCCTACTGTTGGCGTGTTGGAGCAGTTTTGCGAAGAACTTTATCAGATAAATGAAGAAGTATTATCTGAGAGGGGATTATCTCCTGATTCTGCAAAGCTCAGACTAGATAGTATAGTAAATAAAATCGATAAAAGCGCAAATAGCGAGATTAAGCAGCAAAAACTGGTGGTGTTTCTGCCATACAAGGCAAGCATGTGGGATTCATTGGAAAGTGTTTGGATGGCGCTTGATGCAGAGGAAGATACTACTGCACTAGTAATACCTATCCCATATTTTGATAAAAATCCAGACGGTAGCATGAAAGAGATGCATTATGAAGGGAATGATTATCCTGATAATGTGCCAATTACATCCTTTGAAGAATTTGATTTTGAAGGTGCTCATCCTGATGAAATATACATTCATAACCCTTATGATGATATGAACTTTGTAACATCAGTTCATCCATTTTTTTATACAGAAAACCTGAAAAAGTATACTGATAAATTGATATATATTCCCTATTTTGTTTTGGCAGAACCTGATTTAGACAATCTGACTGATGAAGTAATTGAACACTATAGAGGCTTTGTACTTACAAAAGGAGTGGTAAATTCTCATGAAGTAAGGGTCCAATCTGAGGCTATGAAAAAAGTGTACGTAATGATTTTGACAGAACACTTTGGAGCAGATACTAGGGCAACATGGGAAGATAAAATAAAGGGAACTGGTTCACCCAAATTTGAAAAAATAAAGAGGATGAAACGTGAGGAACAAGAGATTCCTGAAGACTGGTTAAGACTAATGAAAAAACCTGATGGAAGCATGAAAAAGGTAATATTGTACAATACTAGTGTAGTATCATTGCTGAATCAGGAACAAAAGATGATAGATAAAATTAAGGATGTACTGGAGGTATTTAAAGAGTGCAAGGATGATGTGACACTGTTGTGGCGTCCTCATCCATTGATAAAAGCTACACTAGATAGCATGATTCCTGAGCTTGCAAAACAATACGAAGAAATAGTAAGGACTTACAGAGCAGAGGGATGGGGTATTTATGATGATACTCCAGATATGGATAGAGCGATTATTATCAGTGATGCATATTATGGGGACAGCAGTAGCATCGTACAGTTATATGAAACACTGGAAAAGCCGATAATGATACAGAATGTAGATGTGCTGGAGAAGGAGGGAGTATGAGTTTTGAATTAACCGCTTCTATGATGTGTGCAAATTATGGCCACTTAGCTAGAGAGGTAACAGAACTGGAAAACGCAGGAATCGATTCGTTTCATATAGACATAATGGACGGAAGATTTGTTGCGAATTTTGCCATGTCTTTGAACGATTTAAGCTACATAGCCAAAACTACAAATAAGCCGCTAGATGTACATTTGATGGTGGAGCATCCAAATAATACTGTAGAACTATTTATAAGAAAATTACGAAAAGGGGATACTATATACATTCACCCGGAGGCAGAGTATCATCCTTCAGCAACGCTGTTAAAAATAATTAATGCAGGAATGGTCCCAGGCATCGCCATTAATCCCGGTACAAGCATAGAGACAATCATGGAGATGCTTAGGATTGTAGATAAAGTGCTTGTAATGTCGGTAAATCCTGGGGATGCCGGTCAGATGTATCTGCCTTATGTGGGACAAAAAATCGATAGGTTGCTAAAGCTGAAGGATGAAATGGAATTCAAAATCTATTGGGATGGAGCTTGCTCAAGGGAGAAAGTATTAGAGTATGCTCCAAAGGGCGTGGATGGATTTGTCCTTGGTACCACACTTTTATTTGGAAAAGATAGACCATATAAAGATATCATAAATGACATTAGAGCATTGAATATATAGGTGAATATGAATATAGCAATAGTACTATCTGGTGGTATAGGAAGCAGGATGGGGTTGGATGTGCCTAAGCAATATGTTGAGGTAGAAGGCATGCCAATAATCTGCTATTCACTAAAAACACTAGATGCAAGTAATAGAATAGATGCCATTTGGATTGTGGCTGCGGATGAATGGCTTCCACAGATTAAAGAATGGGTTGATAAGTATGGAATCTCAGGGAAAATATGTGGATATTCAAAACCTGGGGAGAATCGTCAGCTGTCAATTTATAATGCATTAATGGATATAAATAAATCCGCTAGCGCGGGGGACTATGTATTTATACATGATGCAGCCAGACCAATGCTTACTGTAGCGATGATAGAGGAAAGTATTGATGGTATGAAAGGCTATGATGGTGTAATTCCAGTGCTTACAATGAAGGATACGGTGTATCTTAGTCGCGATGGAAAGCAGATAGATTCACTTTTGAATAGGAGCGAAATATATGCTGGACAGGCACCAGAGACATTTGTGTTTGGAAAATATTTGGAGGCTAATAGGGCACTGCTTGATTCTGGCGCTATAAAAAAGATAAACGGTTCTACAGAACCTGCGATTATGTCGGGTATGAAGATGCATATGATACCAGGCGATGAGAGGAACATAAAAATAACAACAAAGGCAGATTTGGTTCGTTTTCAGGAAATGATTAAGGAGTGATAATGAAAGCTCTGGTGCTCAATGATGTGGGAAAGTTAACAGTGAAGGATGTTCCTGTTCCCAAAGTAGGGGATGACGAGGTGCTAGTAAAGGTAGGCGCCTGCGGAATTTGCGGCTCAGATATACCTAGGGTCTATAGGGATGGAGCCCATGTGATGCCTTTAGTGATAGGACACGAATTCGCTGGGACAGTCGCTGAGGACGGCAGACGTGTGGGAGTTTTCCCATTGATTCCTTGCATGAAGTGTGAGTGTTGTAGGAATCGTAAATACGAAATGTGTTCTAATTATTCTTATTTGGGCAGCCGCAGGGACGGAGGCTTTGCAGAATATGTGGCCGTACCAAAGTGGAATCTTATTGATTTACCAGAAAGTGTCACCATGGAGCAGGCTGCTATGTTAGAGCCAATGGCTGTGGCAGTGCATGCTATTAGGCAGGTGAAGCCTTCAGCAGATGATACGGTTGTTGTTATGGGCCTTGGAACTATAGGGCTTTTGATAGTGATGTTTTTGCTTGATATGGGAGTTAAAAACGTATATACGATAGGCAATAAAGAGTCACAGAAAAAGATGGTGATGGAGCTAGGAGTTCCTAGTGACCACTATTTAGACGGAACTAAGGCTGATATTTTAGAGCATGTTAAGGCAGATGTGTTCTTTGAATGTATAGGAAAGCAGGAAAGTTTGTTAGCGGGGATTGCGATGGCAAATCCAAATGGAAGGATTTGTACGGTAGGTAATCCTCACAGTGATATGCACATAGATAGAAATATTTACTGGAAAATCCTTCGTAGACAATTAACTCTGGTAGGAACCTGGAATTCATCATTTACACATGATGAGGATGACGACTGGCACTATGTACTTCATAGGTTGCAGCAGGGGGCAGTTCATCCAGAAAAGCTGATTACACATAGGTATGGGCTGGAGAGCATCGTGGATGGGTTCGAGATAATGAGAGATAAGAGGGAAGAGTATGGGAAGGTAATGGGGGAGGTAGGGAAGTAGAAGAAGGACTAATATATTAGCTATATTTGCTAATTTTGGTAAAAAAGACTAATATATTAGCATGATTAGTTTATATCAAAAGACGTGGAAAGAAATAAATAATGAAGTAGCATCCAATGTTCAAAAGCTTCGCAAGAGAAAGAAGATATCACAAAAAGAGCTTGCTGAAAAATCAGGGGTAAGCTTAGGTTCTATAAAAAGATTTGAACAGACAGGTGAAATATCGTTGCAATCTCTGACTAAGATTGCAATAGCGCTTCGCGCCGAAGACGAACTGGAGTCACTATTTACAAGTGCTAATTTTGAATCTATAGAGGAAATATTAAATGGACAGAGTTAAGAAATTAGATGTTTTCTATCACGATAGATTAGTTGGAACAATGGCACTTTATAATGGGACATTGTGTGCATTTGAATATAGCAAGGAATGGCTGACAGAGGGATTCTCTATCAGCCCTTTTTCACTTCCATTAGAAAAAGGCGTATTTATGCCAAAGAGGGATCCGTTTGAAGGTTTGTTCGGAGTATTTGCCGATAGTTTGCCTGATGGTTGGGGACGTTTATTAGTAGATCGCCTAATGAGGAAGAAGGGAATAGATCCTTTTTCTTATCGAAATATGGAGCGTCTTGCAATAGTTGGCGAGACTGGAATGGGGGCTCTTACTTATCGTCCAGTGATAGATATGGATGAAGAATATGACGACTATTCGTTAGACGAAATTGCCAAGGAATGTGAAAAAATCTTATTGTCCGAGTCTAGTGATAAATTGGACTATTTATTTGCAAAGGGCGGCTCATCAGGCGGTGCACGTCCAAAGATTTTAACAAAGGTGGATGGAGATGATTGGATAATTAAATTCCCAGCAACCTTTGATGATAAAAATATTGGAAAGCAAGAATATGAATATGCTTTGTGTGCAAGGGAGTGTGGAATAAACCTTGAGGAAGTACGACTTTTTGATTCTGAAGATACGGAAGGGTATTTTGGAATGAAAAGATTCGATAGAGTGGGGAATCAAATTTGCGATAGAGTACACATGGTTTCCGCCGCAGGCTTGCTGGAAACATCCCATAGAACACCAAATCTTGATTACAATATACTCATGCGATTGACTCTACAGCTCACAGGTTCAATGGAAGAGTGTGAACAGTTATTTAGACGTATGTGCTTTAATGTGTACGCTCATAATAGGGATGATCATGCTAAGAACTTTAGCTATTTGTATATAGAAAATGAAAATCGCTGGATTCTTTCGCCAGCATACGACATGACATACAGCAACTCCATTGGAGGCGAGCACGCAACTACAGTCAATGGAAATGGAACTAATCCAGGGGAGAACGACTTGTTGGCTGTTGCAGAGAATATCGGATTGAGCTTGCCAAAGGCGAAGAGGATTGTGGTTGATGTTGAGGAATGCGTGAGAGGGTATTTGGGGTAAAATCGTTATTTAGGATGTCTAATGTTGATAGAAATAGACAACCATAAATGAGCTTGTTTAATATAATAAAAATACAAAGGAGGAACATAATGTATGGAAAAATGTAGTATTTGCGGGGGCAAAGGGTACTATTATGACGTTTGCAATGAGCAACGCGAAGAATTTGAAAAAAGATTTGATCATTATGCGGATATGGGGGTATTTACAATGGGTGAGGCTAGGAGTAAGGCTTTAGAGGGGCTGCGACTTGAAAAGTTTAAGTGCCCAGAATGTTCTTGAATAAGAATTAGAATTAAAGTATCATGTATATACGGATATACATGATACTTTTTCTATATAGAGGAGATGTGAGGATGGAACAAGTATATATAAAATCATGGGGAAACAGCAGTGCAATAAGGCTTCCGAAGAGTGTACTTAATGAATTAGGTCTTTCAAATTCAGATGCACTAGATTTAGAAATAGATGGAGATAAAATTATTCTAAAGAAGGCATTTAAGCATAAGACATTCAAGGAAAGAATGGAAGAATATAATGGTGAAATCTCTGTCTACAATTATGACTGGGGCGAGCCTTTAGGAAGGGAAATGTTCTAATGAAAGATTTAAATCAAGGCGACATTATCAAGGTGAGCGGCTTTAAAAACTTATTTGTTGCAGTAAGTAGTAATGAGTTTATTAAAGCTACTAAGATGGCGCATCTTTGCCCTATAATTGCTGGAGTACCGGCAGGCCCGCTTCACATTCAAATAATTGGATCTAAAGAAACACTCGGAACAGTAATATGTGAGCAGATTAAGCTTATAGATATAAATGAAAGAGGATTTACGAAAAGAGATCGACTTCATTATCCAGATATTATGAATATTGCAGACGCAGTGCAAGGTATGTTTGAGTATGATTAATAAGAAACCTACACGAATAATCGTGTAGGTTTTTTAGCATAGAATTGAGGGAATAAATGGGGCTAATTTTGTTGTGGCTGGATTTAAGCTTCATACGTAAGATATAATTTGAATACATATATATAAACTTAGTAAATCGATATTAATAGGATGGTAGATAAAAGAATTTTGGGGAGGACTGATATGAGTACGAAAGAAAGACGGAGATTCTTAGAGGAACAATGTTTAAAAGCAGAAAAACATGAATATCTATATCATGTGACAACTATGCAAGCTTTAAAAAGTATTATAAAACATAATCAAATATGGCTGTCGAATCTAAGCAGTGTGAATGATATGGAGGAGAAGGCAAGGATAGACTGGAAAGAATACATGGATAGTACATATGTATTTTGTACAACATATGACAAAGAATTATCACCACATCATTGGGATGAGTATGGAAATAAAGAGGATGGTGTAATTATCGGTATAAAAAATGGAAAGTTTTGGGAAAACGATATTGTTTTTTTAGACGAAAACAATAAACCGATATTTGATGAAAAATATATTGTAAATAAGAATATGGATATAATTCCTATTAAATCATCCTTTTATATTCATAGCTTAAAATTAGTCGAAGTCTCATACGAGGAGATAAGTGAAAAAAGTAAAATAGTTGAAAAGCAGGATGGGGGCATGTTTGTTTTTCCTGGCTTGGCGGCAATAACAAAATCTAGAGAAGGAATATCTGTTAAAACACATAAGCCTAGAGAGTGGTGGACAGAAAAAGAAGTTCGCTTGGTAATAGTTGTATCTAATCGGTTAAACAAGAATGATGCTTGTTATCCTAAAAGAATTGCTGTGAAATTGAATAAGAATTTTTATGAAAATATACAAATTAGGTTTAGCCCATATATGTCAGAAGAGACAAAGAGTGAATACAAAGCTGAGTTATTGGAATTATTGCGGGAATATAATGTTAGCATAGAATAGCAATAGATTGGCAGTGGTATATTTGTATGTAGTGATTTGTTTCATCAGATTATAGTTCAATCTTTAAACAAATATTTCAGTATAAATATGTACGCGAAATATTCATGTTGAAATGGATGGGGCTCATTTATAAAAGTGATGATAGATCTTGGAAAAGGGGAAATTGAAGTATGTTCGTCAATAATAAAACATATTTTAATAGCAGACTTGAAACTGATGAGGCTGCGGATATATTAAAGAATTTTCAAAAAGCGGTTTTGGAAAATGATAGTATGTCTGCAGAGAAAAACTTAAATCTAATAAAAAAGAATACAAAGCTAAGAATAAAGGAAAACTATATAAATCCTGCGATAAACAGACTTATGCCGTTACAAGATGAAGAATGTGCTGTTAATACTTCATTTCTACTTATGACAGTCAATTGTATATTAATTGAACTATATTACGAGATAATAAATGGGCTTGATTTGTCGAATCAGGATGGAGGAAAGGTTAAAGATGCGTATATAGATGTATTACAGCTAATGGATAGCGACATTACAGATGAGCGTGCAACTATATTTTACAAAGGAATTCGCTGTGGTATTATGCATCAAGGGCAAACAACAGAAAGAACAGCATTAGTACTTGATAAAGATTTATGTGGTAATTATTTTCCTATAATAGATGAACATGGAGAGTTTTATATATCTGATGTACAAGAAGTTTTTCGACAAATAACGAAGTTGTATAAGAAATATTGGAGGAAGATTGCAAGTAAAAACTACGACTCACAAGAGGTAAAAAATCTTGTGAAAAAATATGAATATATAATCAAGAATAATAAAGACTATGAGAACTAGTGCTTATTTGAAGAAGGTAGATGTATGCAGACTATAAGACTATTAATAGCCTATAAGGGATGATTGATTTATTGAGAATATTTCCTTGTGACAATTCTGTGTCCACACCCCATATTTATTGAATAACCCTACCATATTCAATATAATTAATACATAATGATTAATCCGTGGAGTAAATCTGGCCACGGGCAGGAAAGCTAGGCTAATTTAAAACTGAATGCTTGGTGGGGAGTAATGGTAATATGGTAATAATTTAAGGGCTTCGCACCTAGTGGTGCGGGGCCCTTTTTTCTAAAGAAATGGGGCATAATTGCCGAAATATTTACTGTCTATGAATGGACAATATAAGGTATATAAGTAATAGAGAAAAGAAGGCAAGGTTCTTTAATTGAAAATGGGGGATTAAAAAATGAAGAGTATAGAAAAGTCATACTTAGGAGTATTGGAGGATTTGTTAAACTCGGAGTCTGATTACATTATTTATCCATTTGGCGTTGGTGGTAAAGTAGTAAAAAAGATTTTGAATCTTGATTACGGAATAGAAGAAAAATATGTTGTAGATAATAAACTTGCGAGTCAAGGTAAAAACTATAAAAGATTAGCAGAAATAGATAAACCTGATGATTATATATGGATTATATCTTCTATCGATGAAACGATTCATAATGAGATTATATCTACTTTAGACGGCGTTGTATCTTGGGAAAATAGAATCGATATGTACGAGTTATGCAAGAAACAAGATCTAATAATATCCAATAAAAAGTATAAATTAATATCGCATATCAGTGACAATATTAATAGTAAAGCATGTACAGAGGTAATTGAATTAGTAAAAGAAATGAAAAATGAACGACGAAATATTAACGTGGCAGAAGTAGGCTGTGGAGTAGGTGCAACTTCAGTAGAGGTATGTTCATTGTTAGAGGAGAGGGACAGCTATTATTGCTTTGATTATGAAGAAGTTGTTAGAGATTTGGTTTATGATTTAAAGGGATTATCAGGAGTAAAATGTAATATTGAAGCATATGGAAATACACATAAAGTGTTCGACTCATATAATTGGAACTTGAGTGAATTGATATATGATATGAGGCAAGATGATAAAGACGGTTTATTTGATCTCGCATATTTAGATGCAGCACATAATTTTGAATATGATGGTTTGGCCTGTTGTTTATTAAAACAATTAGTCAGAAAGGGAGGGTACATCGTTTTTGATGATATGAATTGGTCATACGGATATAGTAGTACTGGAAATCCAATAGAGAGACCAAGTACGGAAGAAAAATATGAAAATAAGCAGATTTATGATTGTCAGATTCGTAGAGTAGTAAATATGTTTATGCTAAATGATAGTGACTGGGTGAATGTATATCCAAATTACATGAGTAGACAAAGAGCTGTATTCAAACGGATTAGATAGAAGATTTTATAGTTCAGAAAGATGGCGTGAAGGTATGAGTATTAAGATGAATAAACAGGTTCAAATTTCAATAGTTATTCCTGTTTACAATATGGAGAAATACATTAATGAATGTATAGATAGTGTTTTGAACCAAAAAGATGTTGCTCTGGAAATAATATGTATTAATGATGGATCGATAGATGCAACATACGATATCTTAAAACAATATGCTGAGTTAAATTCAAATATAGTTGTATACACACAAGAAAACTATGGACTATCTGCCTCACGTAATAAGGGCATAGAATTAGCACAAGGTAGATATATTTATTTTTTGGATGGAGATGATTTGCTGGCAAATGAGTATATTTTACATGATGCGCTGGAACAGCTTGATAGCAAGGAACTTGACTTACTTGAACTTGATGCTGAATCTTTTTTTGAAAGTGATGAAATAAGAGTAAAAAACAAAAATTATGAGAGAGCATATCAACGAATAAATGCTTATGGAATGTACGAAAATGGATATGAATTGTTGCTTAAGTTATTGGCTGGAGGAGATTATTACGCAAGTTCCTGTATTAGGATATATAGAAGTTCTTTCTTAAGAAAGAATAATTTAAAGTTTACTGAAGGGATATTATATGAAGATAATATACATACTCTATCGTGTTTTCTTTTGGCGGGACGTGTAATGCATGTAAATAGAACTATCATGAAGAGAAGAATCCGAGAAGGGTCAATTATGCAATCTGACGTAGATTTTCATAAGTTTTATAGTTATGTTACTGTCTATGAAGAGACCATGAAACTATGGGACAAATATGGTAATAACCTAGTCGATAAACAGATGGAAAGATTGTGTGATGATTATAAAAATCTAGCTAGATATATGTATAGAATGTTAACGTATCATGAAAAAAACAAGATTAACGATTTGGCACCGGCACAGAGATATCGGATAAAAAAGGAAATACTAGACACTGATTCTATTGTAGATGAGAATATCTATTCGTTCCCATATTTTATGTTTAAACCTAGTGAACACATTATGCTCTATGGTGCGGGAACTGTAGGAAAAACATTATACAGAATAGCCCAACGGGATAATCTAATATTTATTGATGGAGTGTTTGATAAAAGAGGTGTTGAGGTATCTGAAAATTATATTAGAGTGAATGGCATTGACGAGATTGAATCATATAAAGACTATAAATGGTTAATAACAATAGATAATAAATCTGTGGCTAGAGAAGTAAAAAAAATGTTACTTGAAAGGGGGGTATTAGAACGAAATATCAAATGGCCATCAGTAGGATATAAGAGGTTAGAAATCTCTAGATATTCATTGGAAGAGAATAAATGCTTAGAGCGAGCTCTTGCCAATATTGAAACAAAAAAAATTATTGTTTTTATGCAACCGGAACATGGGAATTTAGGCGATTACGCCATTTCTCTTGGAGAAAAAAATTTTTTATCAACTTACTTTCATGAGTATGAAGCGATTTGGATTACCACAAATGAGTGGATATATTTAAATGAAGAGTTGAAACGAAATATAAACAATAGAGACATTATTTGCATGAATGGAGGAGGGTATTTTGGTGATGTTTGGGAAAGCGGTATCACATGTAAAGAGATATGTGAAGCGTTTCCTAACAATGTGAAAGTTTTCTTTCCGAACACATTGACTTATAAAAATCAAGTATATGAAGATAACAAAAATTTACAAGAAGATATTGAATGGATAAGAAATCAAAATCAGTTGTATATGTTTTTTAGAGATACATATTCGTATGAGTATATGAAAAATATAGGTGGAATCAACTGTTATTATTCACCGGATATGGCATTGTTTATTGAACCAGAGCCAATTGAAAGAACGAAAATAAGTGGAAAGATAATGATGTGCTTTAGAAATGATTGTGAAAAAAAAATTGTTGGCGAAGAGGAGATTAGAGTCTTTTTAAATAATCTTGGATACAGTGTTGTAGATGAAGATATTCATTTGAATAAATATCTCTCTATAGAAGAAGGGTATGAACGTGTAAAGCAACATATTAAGAATTTACGGTGTTATGGTCTTATCATTACAGATAGGCTGCATATGATGATAATGTCTGCACTGGCTGGAGTACCATGTATAGCTACTGATAATTCGACACGTAAGATATCTGGGGTGTATACATGGATTAAGTCCAAATCAGTAAAAATTGTTAACTCCCCTGAAGAAATAGACTGTGAATTAGTTAAGCAAATGCTTGAAAAGAGTTATGAATACGAGCCACTTACTGATGAATTTGAAATGATGGCAAAACAATTCAAGAGAATAATTAGTGGAATGATGACTGAGGAAACTATTTATGAATAACACCATATATAATGATTCAGAATTTGTAGAAAAAAATAAAAATGACTTTTGGCAAGACGATAAATCTGAACCAGTTTTTAAAAAATATATTGGATGTCATTATCCAGCACGAATGTGTAATTTAAGATGTCCTTATTGTTATGTGAGTCAAACAACTGGCTTTGAGGCTCAACCCAAACTTACGCATTCACCAGAGTTTATTAGATGGTGTTTATCTCAAAAGCGTGTTGGAGGAAGAGCAATAGTGGGACTTTGTGGTGCGGGGGAAACGCTTATGGGTGATCGGATTGCTGAGGTTTCCCAAGAACTGCTTAAGGAAGGGCATTTTCTTCATATTGTAACTAATGGCACTTTAAAATCAAAAATGTGCGAAATTGTCGAACGTGCTGGAGAAATGAGTGATAGAATATTTTTTAAATGTTCATTGCACTATACAGAGTTAAAAAGGAATAATTTACTTAGTGTTTATTCTGAAGCAATCAATACAGTTTCGGATATGGGAGCATCTTACACTATAGAGCTAACAGCAGATGATAACTATGTAGACTTGATTGATGAGATTAAACAATATTCGTTATCAGAATTTGGAGCATATCCACATGTGACTATTGCGAGAGATGATACTCAAACGAATAGACCAATACTCACAAACTTTCCGTTGGATGAGTTTTATGATATTTGGAGCAGTTTTGATTCTGATTTATTCCAAGTGAAATGGAATTATTATTCAAAACCTATAAAAAATTGTGACGCTGGAAAAAGTTCACTATACATAAATCTTATCAATGGAGATGTTATGCGATGTCTTTGCCAGCCAGCAATGGGAAATTTATATGATACGAATATTAAACAATTAAGCTATGGACGAGTTGGTGATGAATGTAAATTACCATATTGCTACAATAACCATGCATATCTTACGATGGGGACATGTGAAGATATTAAGACAGTTTCATTTGCTAGGGTCCGAGATAGAGAACAGAAAGATGGAAATCATTGGGTAAAGGAGAAGGTCTATAGATTTTTTGACCAGAAACTATATGAAAATCGATAAAAGATATTATGAGATTAATGATATAAAATTCATGGATGCAGAATATATAGACGGTAGTTTGATTTTTTATGATATCGTCTCAGCAAATTTTTGTATGCTTGATATTGATGAAAAAGAGGTTAGGCCCCTAAAATATATCAATAATGGTAGCGAGTATGCAGGTTTTCCAAGAAAAATTATATATGAGGGTAATTATTTATATTGCGTCCAGTCAGATAATTGTGTTGTGTATCAATTTAAGCTTGATGGAAGCGGTAGAATTGAATTGTTGAATAGAATATCTTTTGATGACTTTAATGGAAGTGTGAAGAATGCATTTTATTATAATGGGAAGTTGTGGCTGATTCCTACTGAAATAAAGAATCCATTTATTGAATACAATTTGAGTAGCAAAGAGGCTGGATATTTCTACTTTAATAGTGATGAACTAAAAAAACAGGATGCACGTATTAGAGAAGTAGTAAATAATAAATCAAACTTATATATTAGTTTTTGGGAAAGTAATAAGTTATTGATTATTAGTTTGGATTCCAAGATAACAGAGATTGTTAATACAAATATTGAGGAATCGATAGAAGGAATGGCAACGAGAGAGTCAGATATTATATTAAGAGCTAAAGGTGGCAAAACTATATATTCGTGGAATCCTGACAATTTAGAGTGTAAAGTTTTGGGCCAGTCGGAAAAGGAATATGAGGAAATGGGGCGACTAATAGTTCACTCTGATGGAACTATTATTATTTGCCCTATGAAGGGAAAAGATTTTTATTATGTTGATGAGAAGAATGGAAGTATAGAAAGAATAGAATATGAGACAGAAGTGTTAAGATCCGATGAAGGTACATTTACGATTGGAACAATAGAATATAAGAATAATATATATATTTATCCATGGGCAAGTAATAGGACAGTGGTAATATCGAGAATTAATGGAACATGGAAAGTTAATGGAATGCTTTTCAAAATGAAAGCTGATGAATATGTTGATTTCATTAAACGTAGAGTAGAGACAATGAAGGTTGTTTATGAATGTAAGGATGTATCGTTATCAGAGCTCTTTTTAATATTATGATAACTACAGATTAGGTATAACCTAATATATAACTTGAAAATATTTACTAAGAATTATGAGTATTTCAAATGTCATTTTGCTGTAATCCAGTTAAGTAATTGTTGTACCCCGAGAACGTGGCAATATTTAAGGAAGGTTTGAGTGGAGTATAGGTGGTTAATTAATGAATATATAAGAATTATTAGGTAGAGGAACTATAACGAAAAGAGTGAAAACATATTTGCATTATTTGCAAATTAGGTATGTAGTTGAATTTGCTGATTTTTAGTAGTTTGATATACGTATAGAGTTCGTGAGGATTATTTGTTAAAGGGGCGAGGGCATGGATGTTTCAGTGATAATTCCAATGTATAACGTTGAATTAAAAATAGAACAAGCAATTAAAAGCGTGTTAAAACAAACAATTATTGATTCAATAGAGATATTATGTATTGATGATGAATCGACAGATAATACAATTAAGAAAGTAAAAGAAATAAATGCCGATAATATACACATATATTGTCAGCAGCATTTAGGTGCTGGACCTGCAAGAAATTTTGGAATTTCAAAGTCTACAGGACGATATATAGCCTTTCTTGATGCTGATGATGAATTTGTTGATGAAGACGCATTGGAAAAAATGGTGCGAGCAGCTGATGAACATAATGTATTTATATGTGGAAGCCTTAGAAAAGTTGTGGATAATGGAGAAGAAAAGGAATCTGAGCTATTTAATAATTATGAAATTAGCAAGCACGGTTTGGAAATCTGTTACTTGGATTTTCAAAAAAACTATGATTATCAAAGTTTTATTTTTAAAAAACAATTCTTAGAAGATAACAATATAAGATTTCCAGATTATAAAAGATATCAAGATCCACCGTTTATGGTAAAAGCTATGAGCATAGCTGATAAATTCTATGTTGTACCCGTCTATTTGTATAGATATTACTTCGATGGTAATAAAACAACGCTAAT
>JAEEGI010005557.1_pt1 | contig 29006 bp, 14 predicted proteins | sample 8958751 | NCBI WGS metagenome assembly JAEEGI01 (sample SAMN16246545, study PRJNA631951) | gut metagenome | biome: gut microbiome; feature: rumen; material: KS-attached | host: Bos | place: Iran: Karaj | collected 2018-10 | reverse complement strand
CAAAAAAACAACATATGCAGCCTTTCCATTCTCAAGGCAAGGCGATATGCGAGCCATTATAGCATCACCATTAATAAACTTTGTCCCACTTGCAAATGGTCTCATTCTCCATGAAGAAGGGGCATATCCTTGTGTTTCGATGTTTGCCATCTCGATATATGGAGAATCTTCATTCTTTGTCAGTTTTCTATTTGGGTTAAAATCCACCAAATCTGCTATTTTGCCTTCTTTCCAAGTGGGGTCGGGGTTTTCGATGAAGTAGTGGCGGAAGAGGGTTTCGGCGAGGGCTTCGAGGGTCGCGTTCTCCCGATTCAACAAATCTATCTTATCATCCAACGAACTCAACACCCCAGCAATCCGCTTCTGCTCATCAAGTGAAGGAAGGCTTACATCCACATCATTTATAATAGGTATTGTCAAACTTGGAACAGCAGAACCAACATTTAAATTCTCGAAATCAACTAAGGAAAGTTGGTAATATAAAAATTCCGGGAAAACCCTTTCTGTATTTATCTCACTCCAAAACATAGTATCTACTGTCCAAAAAGCATTGTCTCGGTAGAATATATTATTCAGAGAACCTTTTCTTGGAATTAAGATTGATTCTTTATCATATAAATATTTATCCACATACCTCATAATGCCCCCACTTCCATATACAGGATATGGACCATCATTTAGGTTTTTATGGTCTTTCCCATATTTAATGGAAACAACTTCTCCTAATTTATATTTCTTCCAATTATACATCATACAATTGCTCGTATAATTTGCTTATCTCAGCACTTAATAATGTCTCTTGAGTTCTAATCAGCCCCGCTTCATTAACATCCACATGGAACCAATGACTATCTTTTAAGGAATTCAATTGCTGTTCTTTTATTCTTATTTTATTCAGAATATCTTTCCTCCGTAGTTCTTTCTCCCTGTCATTCCTTGCTCTCTCACTTTCTTTCATGTACCTAAGTGTGCGACATGCAATATATAGTGTGATCCCCATCACTACCAACGACACACAGGCCACTATCAGATTTGCAGTTTCAGTACTCATACTATTTCTATTCCTTTTTTCAGTAATTAAATAATCCTTAATAACTGCTTATTGAATCTAATTGTTTTCTCCACTCAATTCTCTTTCAATCTTTTCGATGATAGGCAGGGGGTTAGTCCATGAAAGTTACTATCTATCAGACTTCTCATATATTACGATTCCTCTGCGATTGATATGGTCAATCAGCGTGTCGTTTTTTAGCTGATGAAAGATTGAAATATCAAACTGGTATGGCAACAGAAGGTCGTCAATATCTAGGATAATCCGATTGAGGTCCTCATGGGTCAACTCATCTCCAACCAATGTGATGTCCACATCGGAAAAAGGTTTGTAGTTTCCTTTCGCACGAGAGCCATAGAGCAAAACTCGGCTTACCCGAGGATTGGCCACCATAACGCTCTTGATTTTATTCCATTGTTCCTCTGTTAGTCCGTACTTCATTGCATTAAACCATTTTGCCCGTCATTGTTGTTTCAAACTTCACAAACAGGGGATAATACACATTGATAATATTATTTACAATGTGTTTTGCTGTTTCATCATCATAATTATGTGAGGTAAGGTTGCGGTCAGAAATAGTATCCATCCATCTGTCATCATCAAGGATTCCTGCCCGCAAGGCAACCCGAATAGCATCCCGTGAACCCATAATATCTGTTATGCCTTGATATTCCTCATAGTCTTTCATTACCTTCCAAGCCAACTCATGAGTATATTCATATCGCTGAATCAATCCTTCCGCCAACAAATCATTCTGGTCGGAGGAACTATTTGACACCGCTGACACGATGTTGACTGCCTTCCCCAGCTGAATCAATGCCTTCCGATAATTGCTGAATCGTTGTATCCAACGTACATCTTTTTCTTCCATATTGATTTATATTTATCTGAGTTCAATTTTACTCAGGTTTTCCAGTATTACTTTGTTCAGGCGTTCTTCCTCTTTCAGTTGCGCTTCGAACTCGGCGCGGAGGGCGGTGAAACGCTCGGCAAAGTTGAAGTCGTCTTCCTCTTCGGGTAGGCCGACATAGCGGCCGGGAGTGAGCACATAGTCCAGCTCGGCCACACGGCTGACGGGCACCGAGGCACAGAAGCCCGGCACATCGGCATAGTCGGCACTCTCGTCGCGCCAACGGTGGTAGGTATCGGCAATGGTGCGGATGTCCTCCTCGGTCAGCTCACGGGTGCGGCGGTTGATAAGGCGACCCATATTGCGGGCGTCGATAAAGAGTATCTCCCCCACCCTTTTCTTACGGTTGCGGCTGACGAACCACAGGCAAGCAGGAATCTGGGTGTTGAGGAACAGCTTGGCAGGCAGATTGACGATACAGGCAATAAGTCCTTTGTCGATAAGGGCCTTTCGTATCTCACCTTCGCCACCTGTTTTTGACGTCAGCGACCCTTTTGCCAGCACAAAACCCGCCTGTCCCGATGGGGCAAGGTGATAGATGAAGTGTTGTATCCAAGCAAAGTTGGCATTGCCAGCAGGAGGCACACCATACTGCCAGCGGGCATCGCCGCGCAGCTGGTCGCCGCTCCAATCGCTATCGTTGAAGGGTGGATTGGCAATGACAAAGTCGGCCTTCACATCTTTGAGGGCATCGTTGAGGAAGGATCCTTCGGTGTTCCACTTCACCTGAGAGGCATCAATACCACGGATGGCAAGGTTCATCTTGCACAGCCGCCAGGTGGTCTGGTTGCTCTCCTGTCCATAGATGGAGATATTCTCTATGCGCCCCTGATGCTCGCGCACAAACTTCTCGCTCTGCACAAACATACCTCCCGAACCACAGCAGGGGTCGAGCACACGCCCACGGTAAGGCTCCAGCATCGTCACCAGCAGTTCCACAACGCTACGCGGTGTGTAGAACTGGCCACCCTTCTTGCCTTCGGCCAAGGCGAACTCGCCAAGGAAATACTCGAACACATGTCCCAGCAGGTCGGCACTGCGGGTGCTGGTGTTCTGCAACGTGGAATTGCCAATAAGGTCTATCAACTCCCCGAGTGACGTTGGGTCAAGATTGGGACGTGCAAAGACCTTGGGCAGGACACCTTTCAGGGAACGGTTCTCGCGCTCGATGGCATCCATCGCTTCGTCTATCAGTTTACCTATCTGTGGGTTCTTTGCCTGTGCCACCAAGTGACTCCAACGGGCACCCTCCGGCACGTAGAACACATTCTCAGCGGCATACTCCTCACGGTCCTCGGGGTCGGCACCCTCGGCTTTCTGTTTCACCAATTGGTCGTATAGCCGTTCAAACTCCACAGAGATATAGCGCAGGAATATCAAACCCAGCACCACATGCTTGTATTCTGCTGCATCGATGTTCTTACGCAGCTTGTCGGCGGCTTTCCACAACCGTTTTTCCAACGGTTCTTCCTGTATTTCCTTTTTTGCCATAGCAATTGATGTTGATATAATGCAAGCCCGTCGTGGGGCGGGCTTGCATTGATTGGGGAAGCGTATGTTATGCTTCGGCGGGCCAGACGGGCTGGAGATTGCGGTCGCCGTAGGCGTCGTCAATCTTGCTGATGGTCGGCCAGTACTTGTCGCCGTGAGGCAGCGGGAAGGCTGCAGTCTGGCGGCTGTAGGGATAGTTCCACTCGTCGGCGCAGACCACCTGCATGGTGTGCGGCGCGTTGGCGATGGGGTTGTTCTTCTCGTCGTACTTGCCGGTCATCACGTCGTCAATCTCCTTACGGATGGCGATGAGTGCATCGCAGAAGCGGTCGAGTTCGCTGAGGGGTTCGCTCTCGGTGGGCTCCACCATGAGGGTGTTGTGCACGGGGAATGCCACCGTGGGGGCGTGGAAGCCGTAGTCGTCCAGACGGCGGGCGATGTCACCCACGCTCACCTTCAGGCTGAACTCGCTGAAGTCGACAATCATCTCGTGTCCGCACATGCCGTTCTTGTTGGTGTAGAGAATCTTGTAGTACTTCTGCAAGCGGGCGCGCAGGTAGTTGGCATTGAGGATGGCGTGCTTGGTGGCTTCGGTCAGACCGTTGCCGCCCAGCATCAGCAGGTAGCCGTAGCTGATGGGGAACAGCAGGGCGTTGCCGTAAGGAGCACCGGCCATGGCGTTGCCCTTCTTGCCACCCACTTCCACCTGGCTGTGCTTGGGCAGGAAGTCGAGCAGCTTGGCACTGACAGCAATGGGGCCGACACCGGCACCGCCGCCGCCGTGAGGACCTGCGAAGGATTTGTGGAGGTTGAGGTGGCACACATCGGCACCCATGCGTCCCGGGCTGGTGAGGCCAATCTGTGCGTTCATGTTGGCGCCGTCCATATAGACCAGACCACCGGCACCGTGGATGATGTCCACAATCTCAAGGATGCCCTCTTCGAAAGCACCGTGGGTGGAGGGATAGGTAATCATGATGCAAGCCAGGTTGTCCTTGTACTGCTCCACCTTGGCCTTCAGGTCGTCGATGTCCACATCGCCGCGGTCGTTGCACTTCACCACCACCACCGTCATGCCGGCCTTGGCCGCGCTGGCGGGATTGGTGCCGTGGGCGCTGGCGGGAATCAAGCACACGTTGCGGTTGGCCTGACCCTGGTCGATATGGTAGTTGCGGATAACCGTCAAGCCGCTGTACTCGCCGGCGGCACCCGAATTGGGCTGCAGACTCACGCCTGCAAATCCGGTGACGATAGCCAGCAGGTCTTCCATCTCGTTAATCAGCTCCGTCCAACCCTCGGTCTGGTCGGCGGGAGCGAAGGGGTGCATGCCACCGAACTTGCTCCAGCTCAACGGCAGCATCTCGGCGGCGGCGTTCAGCTTCATGGTGCAGCTGCCCAGCGGAATCATGGCGCGGTTCAGGCTGAGGTCTTTCACCTCCAGTTTCTTCATGTAGCGCATCATCTCGGTCTCGCTGTGATACTTGGAGAAAATGCTGTGGGTCAGATACGGGGTGGTGCGCATCAGGTTGTCGGGCAGCGAGACGATGCTGGTGCAGCAGTTGCCACTGCATTGCAGCAGTTCAGGCTTCTTGCCGGCGGCGGTGGCCAGCACGGTGATAATCTCGTTCACATCGTCGCGGCTGGTGGTCTCGTCGATGCTGATGCCGATGCACTCCTCGCAGATATAGCGGAAGTTGATATGATGCTCCAGCGCCACCTTCTTCACTACGTCGGTCTTCACCGGGCACTGCAGTGCGAGGGTGTCGAAGAAAGCGCGGTTGTGCTGCTTGTAGCCGTATTTCTCCAGCTCCTTGGCCAGCACCGTGGCGATGCTGTGGATATTGCCGGCAATGTTGCGGATGCCTTCGGGACCGTGCCACAGGGCATAGAAACCGCTCATGATGGCCTGCAGGGCCGAAGCGGTGCAGATATTAGAGGTAGCCTTGTCGCGCTTGATGTGCTGCTCGCGCATACCCAGCGCCATACGCAGGGCGGGATTGCCCTTCACATCAATGCTCCAGCCGATGATACGTCCGGGGAAGGCACGCTTGAAGGTGTCGGTGATAGCGAAGAAACCGGCATGGGGACCGCCAAAGCCCATGGGCAGACCGAAACGCTGGTTGCTGCCGAAAGCGCAGTCGGCACCCATCTCGCCGGGAGTCTTCACCATGGCCAGAGCCATCAAGTCGGTGGCCATACCCACAAAGATACCATTCTCGTGGCACTTGGCGATGAACTCGGTGTAGTCCGTCACCTCGCCAAACTGGTTGGGGTTCTGCACCACCACGGCGAAATATTTGGAGGCGTCGAAGTCGAAATCCTTCACCTCGCCCGTCACGATCTCAATGTTGCGGGGAGCGGCATTGGTGCGCATCACGTCGAGGGTCTGCGGCAGGATGCCGTTGTCGACGAAAATCTTGTTCACACCATCCTTCTGAGCCTGGCGGCTGCGGCTGGCGAAGAACATCAGCATGCACTCGCCGCCGGCGGTAGCCTCGTCCAGCAGGCTGGCGTTGGCCATGGGCATGTGGGTCATGTCGGCAACCATGGTCTGATAGGTCATCAAGGCCTCCAGACGGCCCTGGCTGATCTCGGTCTGGTAAGGCGTGTAAGCGGTATACCAACCGGCGTTCTCAAACACATTGCGCTGGATGACCGACGGGGTGATGGTACCATAGTAACCCATACCGATATAGGTCTTATACAGCTTGTTCTTCTGAGCCAGCGAGCGGCAACGGTTCAGGAACTCATACTCATTGATGCCGTCGGCTATGGGCATCGGCTCCTTCAGACGGATGGCGGCAGGCACAGCCTTGTCGATAAGTTCTTCCATCGAACCGACACCGATCTCTTTCAGCATCTTCTGTTCGTCAGCAGGGTTGGAGACACCGTTGTGTCTCGGGGCGAAATTGTTGCTAATCATATTATTAATATTTATTTATAAATTATTAATCGTTATAATTCAATCTACAAAGATACACATTTTGTCCGACATACACAAAATAAAATGAAAAAAGACCCGTCAGTTAACAAAAAAACGGGTGAAGACGTATTGCCAGTGGCAATGCGTCGATAGCGATAGCGGAGAAGTCAACGCCCCGCCGTTGACATGCCGCAAGGCATTCCGATTTTGTCCCTCACAAAATCGTTATTTCCGATTATTTCCCTACAAAATGCAACGTGGAGATTTTGCGATTTTGAGATTTCCCGACAATAAGAAACCCCGCGACCGAAGCCACGGGGTAAACCAAAACGAATCTTGAAAGAACGAATGATTGCTTATGCCTTAGGGCTGAGCGTTCATGTCGGTGGTTTCGTTCGGAGTCATGAAGTAGTCCTGATTGAACAGGCAATCGTGACATTATAGTCGGAAATCATTTCACCACCACCACACGGCGGACAGGACTGTTGCCGACAGCCACCAGAAACACACCCGTGTGCGGCATGGTAAACTGGCACAACGCCTCGGCCTTGCCCACACCGCATACGTGGCGACCCACAACGTCGTAGATGACTATCCTGCTGTTCTCCGCACCGGCCACACTGATGATCCGACCCTCCAAGGCTGCCACGCTGATGCCGCCATCGGCATCGTCAATCCCCTCAACGCTCTGGAAGGTTGCGGTGTACGTCGCATCTCCGGTCACGGTAATCGTGCGCGGATTCGTGGTGGCGTTATCCTGCCAGTGGACGAAACGGTAGCCCGCAAAAGGCCGAGCCGTCAGCACGACCGATGCGCCGGCCTCATATTCTCCGCCACCCTCCACAACGCCCATCGACGGGTCAGCGGCAATGGCCGTGATGGTATACGTCTGCGGCTGGTCGGCGGCGAAATATGCCGTATAAGTGGCGTCGCTGTTGACGGTGACCGTCCGCATGGCATCAGTGTTGCCGTCCTGCCACTGCACAAAACGGTAGTGGGGCTCGGGCGTGGCCATGATGGTGACAGCGGTGCCGTGGGGATAGGTGCCGCCACCCGTGGCGGTGCCCATCGTCGGGTCGGCAGAAAGCACAGTGAGGGTATGCGTCTGGACGGTACTCTCGGTGATGGCAAGGTCGTCCAACTGCAGCCAATACACATCCGTGCTGTTGTGGTGACGGAACGCAATATAAATCGTCATGCCAGCGTAGCCGGACAAATCGACGCTGCGCTGGGTGAAGTTCGACGTGATGAGGGTGGTCTGGAACACCGGCGTACCGGAGAAATCGACCACCTGGTTGCCAGTGGTGGACACATACACCGAATAGTGCTCGTTGTAATAGTTCTCATCCACACCACCGTCATACCAAGTGAGGGTATAGTCATGCCCCGACGCCAGCTGCACGGGAGGCGTCACCAGCCAGTTGTCGGGCGTCAGCACACCGACATCGTTGATATACGATGCCGAGGCCATCGTCTGCACGCCGGTGCGAGGCACCCCCTGCAGCTGCGTCCAGCCGTAGCCGTCGCCGTCGTTGTCTATCATCGTCCAGCAGTCAAGACTCTCGTTGGCTTCGAAACCCATGGTATACGGGAACGAGTTGATGGTGCACCCTATCACAGTAACCACCAGTGTGTCGCGCAGCGTGCTCCCGCCCCAGAGAGAGGACACAATCACGTTGTACGTCCCGGGGACGCTCCATGTCGCCGTGACCGTGGCCCCTGTGGCTGTGGAGGGCGTTGCGCCCGTCAGCGTCCAGCTGTATGTCCCCGAAGGCACACCCGAGGCGGTGAAGGTGGTTGGGGTGCCCACAATCGCCGTAGCGGGACCGCTGATGACTATGCTGGGCGTATTGCTGTTGGAGAGGATGGCGCGAATCATCCAGGCGCCGTCCAGTTCGCCACCGCTGGCCGTATACAGGTCGTACCAGTTCGCCCCGTTGTCGACAGTCAGCAGACTGTTGTTCGTGTCGCTGTGCAGGTTGCACATCGCGGCGGGATAGGATGCTGTGGTGGTGCTGAAGGTAATCCAAAGCGGCAGCGTGGAGTCGAGCGTCACTGGCGCGGTAAGGTGGATGGTCTTCCACATGCCCAGGTCGGCCGATACATAGGTCTCCACCTGTGTGGCAAGGCATGACGTGCTGGAGGGCACAGCGCCCTGATAGACGTTAAGGGTATAAGTGGACGCTTCGTGCACATACAGCATCACGTCGGTAAGATAATGGCGGTGGCTGTGCATGGCCGATGGCAGCCGGATGCCCCACGTCAAAGCACTGCCTGTACCCACGCTGTTGTAATAGACATTGTCGCCGCAATAGTCCACCGTATCGCCCAGCACCGAGGGACTGCCGCCACTGCCAGTGATGGCCTGTATCATCCAAGAGCCGTTCAACTCGCCGCCCGAAGCGGTGTAAAGCGAATACCATGTGCTGCCGAAGTACACCAGGCTGCTGTTGCTGTCGCCCACATAGTTGCATATTGCAGCGGGATACGTCACCCCCGTGTTGGAGAAGACCACCCACAGCGGCTGCGAGGCATTGATGCTTACAGGCGCCGACAGATGGCAGTTCTGCCAGCTGCTGTCGGCCGAAGAGCCGAAGGTGTAGGTCTGGCTGGCCACCATGTTGGCCGACGCCGTGGTGGTGCCCTGATAGATGTTCAGCGTATAGGTGCCGCCACGGTACACAAACAGCCTGACGTCCGTCAGGGTGCTGTGCCCTGCCAGCGTGGCAGGCATGAAACGCACACCCCACGTCAGCGACCCACCGGCGCCGATGGCACTCACCATGGCGCTGTCGCCACAGTACGACAGGGTGTCGCCCTCCATCACTGGGTCATCTTCCTGCTCGGCGAAAATGCCGCGAATCATGAAACTGTAATCGTAGCCGCTGGGGGTGAACGAGCTGCCCCACAGGGTCGCATCGTCGTTGCCGCTGCTGTAGCTCATCGCGGCGGGATAGCTGGCCGAGCTGCTCAGCGTAATCCACAGCGACTGGCTGCCGTCCACCGCCACCGGTGTGTTCAGCGTCAGCACACCCCAATGGTTCTCAAGGCTGGCCGGCGCGTTGAAATTCTGCATGTAAACCGCTGTGGCGGGTGAAGTGGTGCCGGTGTACACGGTGAGGGTGTAGGCGCCTGCCGAGGCCACATACATCATCACCTTGGTGAGGTCATGCCCGGCTGTCAGCACCGAGGCCGGCAGCCTGATGCCCCAGTACGACGTGCCGTAGCCGGAACCCAGGCTCGTGATGCAATGCCTTTTGCAGTAGCCCAACGTGTCGCCGCTCAAAGGTTCGAAATTGGCCACAAACGAATAGTTGCCGCCGTTGGCCAGGAACGCACGCGGTGTGAACTGATGCTCGTCGTTCCAGCCCGTAAAACGGCATCCCGGTGCCGCCGTGGCATACAGAGCCACCGTGTCGGTATTGGTGCCCGTGAAGGTGCCGCCACCTGTCACCGTGCCGTAACTAGTGTTATTAGAGGTAGCAGTAACGGTGGTCGTGCCGCCAAAACTGCTGTTAGGCTCAATGCCGATTACCGCCACATTCTTCAGGTTGAACGTACTCGACGCGTTGCCGCCGGTGCCGCCCGACGAGGGATTCAGCGAGCCGATGGCATAGTAGCCGTCGCACCAGCCGCCCCAGCCCCAGTTGATGTGGAACTGGCCGCCGTTGTCGTAGCCGTCGCACACAAAGCAGTGCCCGCCGGTCGAGTCGCGTCCGCTGTAGAGGATCGGACGGCTGGCATTCAACTCGCTCATCAGCAACGCGCTCCAGTCGGCATTGCTGTAGTCGTCTATCGACACCTGACGCAGGCTGCTCTTATACTTGAAGTACGTCCGCAGGGCATTCTCCGCCGACGGCTCGAAGGGGTCGCCGTTGGAGTACGCCAAAGCCCCGCTGCCGCCATTGGCCGCCACGTCGTAGTTCATCTCCATCGCCACGCCCACATGGTACATCAGGGTCGCCACGGCCGTCCGCTGGGCAGTGGTGCTCGAACTGGTCAACTGCGCCGGCATGCTTGTCCAGGCGTAAGTCGTCGTGCCGAAATTGGCGCTCAGTGTCCCGTAGTAGGAATGGGAGTACGAGTGCGACCCGTGGCCTGTGGCAGGATGGTTCCAGTACTTCATCACCTGCGCCATGGCCGTGGCCACACAGCCTGTCACCGTGCGCTCGCCCAGATAGCTGTTGTACGGACAAAGATTGTTGTAATACTGCGTCTGGTTCCACGTAGTGGACAGCAACGGCGATACCGCAGTGTTTTGCGGCGGGTCGTAGTTGCCCTCCAGCAAATCCACCCACGCCCTGCTGCCCTCGTCGCGGACGCTTTGCAACCGCCCTGGTCCGAGACTGCGATAGTGGAGAATCTGGCGCTCGTAGTCGTCGAGCCACCCCTTGACATTCGAGGGCATGTCCTCTGTCACGAACTTGCCCGAAGTGCTGTAGCCCAGGATAGGCAGCACACAGTCGTCAGCCGACACGATGACGAACCCCTTGCCGTCGCTGCCGGCAAAGATATAAAAGGCCGTGTAGGGAGTCGTGCCGGTGATGTCCACCAGATGCAAATTCTCTGCCCCCTTGGCCTTGAGAAACGAGATGGCTGCCGCCTGCGCCTTCGTCTTGTCCACCGGCGCCGCCGACACAAAGGTGCCGACCGTCAGGACAGCTGCAATCAACAATAGTGAAAATGCTTTCTTCATAATGATAGATATTTAGTGATTAGTATAATGATTATCAAATTACTATTCCAAACAAAGAGGGTCCAAAGCAACCCGGCACCGACACACCGTACGACCCCACATTTCAAGATGCAAAGATACGACATTTTTTTCATTCCGCAACACGAAAAGACGTATTGCCAGTGGCAATGCGTCGATAACGACAACGGAGAAGTCTACGCCATGCCGCCCGAATGCCGTAAGGCATTCCGATTTTGTCCCTCACAAAATCGGGTTTTCGGTTTCCTAATGACCGATTTGGGTTTATAGCACTAAGTCCCTTCAATATGGCATTGTTTAACTATTGTTATCCATTCGTTATCCGTTGCTATTTGCTGTAACGATGCGGTATCTATGCTGTAACGATGCTGTATTGAACGACCCTAGTGTTTGCCCGTTACGCAAAACACGTTGAGAGGGTGTCGCTCTTTTTTCCGTGAGGGTGGCATTTTCAGTCGGTGAAGAAGCGCTTGCCGAGGCGGTCGGCGCGGCGTTCGGCCCAGAAGTCGTCGTGGCGGTGGCGTGCCTTGGGGCTGAAGCCCAGGGCTTGGCTGATGAGGCTGGGCAGCCCTATCACGGGCAGGTAGAGCCATCCCCACAGCTGGCTGTCGACGGTGTGCCCATATTCGTGTCTCGCCATTTCGTCGCCGCCGTGACATTTCCACCGCTCGCATTCCTCCCCGGCCCGACGGGGTAACCAAATCTGCACGAAACACCCCAACGACAATCCCGCCGTGGTGTGGGGCTGGCGATGGCGACCGGCCACGAAGGTGACACCATGCACGGTCACCACCCGTTTCACCAGTCCCAAGGCCACACGCCACTGGGCAAAGAGGTAGCCGATGGCGGTCTGCGGCAGTTCCCAGCCGTAGCGGGTGGAGGCCTGCAGGAGACCGTGCAGGCTGTGGCTGTCGAACCGGTACCGTCCGGCAAACAGCTGTATGGCCAGACGTGGCCGCACCGCCGTGGCGACGGCGGTGGTGAGGATCATCAGTCCTTTGCCCCCAACGAACAGCCAGGCGGGCACACTCCACCAGCCTTGGCTATCCAGCAACCACAACGCCGCGACCCATGGGACGGCCACCATCACGGCGGCAACTGCCACGGTGAGGTACCTCATTATTAATAAATTGAAAGGTGAAAAGTGAAAAGTGAAATTATTGCTTGAAGGCATGATAAAGTGAAAATTGAAAAGTGAAAAGTGAAATTATTGATTGAGGTGGGTTTAATAAATGTCGCGTCCCTATCGGGACGCCGTTATCTGATGTATGTTTGTCACGGCACTGCGCCTTCGGCTTGTACCGTGTTAATCATATCTCACCCCTCAGGGGTGATTTATAGCCCCCCCCTTTTTTTTTAATTCTCAATTCTCAACTCTCAATTCTCAACTCTCAGAACGTGTAGCTCAGGCCGAGGGTGAGGAGTTTGGCGGTGTGGGCGTGGAGGCCGATGTCGAGGGTGGAGGTGGTCTCGCTGTATTCGGGCGTGAGGGTCTTGGTGGAGTTGTAGGGGTCGACGCGGTAGGTGCGGTTGTGGCGGACGGTGCTGCGGGTGTAGCAGAGGGAGAGCAGGTCGATGTAGCCGTCGATGCCGAAACGGTCGGTGAGACGGTAGGTGACCACCGGCACAAGCCTCACGTCCAGCTGGCCGAGGGTGTAGGGGGTCTTGAAGAGGATGGGACCTTTGGTGCGGGGGTCGTATTGGGTCTGCTTGGTGTCGCCCCACCCAAGGCTGTAGACGGCGTTGAGCTCCACGGCCACGGCGAAGGGACCGAGGTCAAGACAGCGTTGCCGCACGAAGAGTCCTGCTCCGGCGGTCATCAGGGTGCGGTCGGTCATCTCCAAGGTCTTCCACTCTTCGACATCTTGGTTGTAGTAGCCGTCGGTGTAGGTGTACTTCTGGTTGGAGAGGAGGAGGGTGACGCCTGCCTGGAGGGAGGGTGTGAAGGTGTATCCCACTCGGGGTTCGAAGCGCAGTGCCATGCCTTCGGGCTTGGTGGCGTCGAACCCTTGGTCGCGTGTGTGGCGGGAGAGGTTGAAGTCGAGGTTGCCCGAGACGAACCACTGTGCGGCGGCTGGCAGCACAGGCAGCAAGAGGAGTACCAAAAGGATGTACTTTTTCATCTACCTTGCGGAGTGGTGAAGGCCGTGCAGGCGGGAGACCTGGCACGGCGGGGTTGGTTTAACGCTTGATGGATTTGAGCGGATAGGTGGGATGGAGCTTGAGTCCGGGCACGTATTCCATGATGCCGGCCACTTTCTCCTGGTCGGTGTACTGCCAGAGGGTGTAGCGGGTGTCGGGGAAGCGGAGGCCGTTGCTGACGATGACCACATGGTAGGAGGCGTAGCGTTCGAGGCTGAAATACTTGAGGTAGGCCTGCTGGCTGACCATGATAAAGGGCTTGACGCCGTAGGCCTGCTCGAGGAGCTGCAGCAGCATGTCGAGACGTTTGACGTTGATGTCGTAGGGGCTGTCGGGCACCACGTACACCACCGGGGGGAGGTCCATGTGGTAGCCTTGCACGGCGGCCTGGAAGTTGTCGAACTGGCCTTGTGCTGAGAAGTGGCGGTCGTAGCGGAGCACGGCGCCCACGGGCAGTCCCACCTTGTGGGCCTGGGCGAGGTTGAAGCCGCAACGGCTGTCGGTGACGGCGGCACCTTCGGTGGCCATGACGTAGACAAACTCGAGGGTGTTGGACTCGTTGACGGTGGGCCAGTCGACGGTGTTCTGGTTTTGGGACACGAGGATGCCCAGGGGTGCCGTGGTCTGAGCTGTGGCGACGAAGGGCATGGCCATGAGGAGGGCGAGCAGGGCGGCGTAGCACCGTGAATGTGTATTGCTGTTGTTCATCTTGATGGGTGTTTTTATGCGGCGGGGGTGAACCCCGACGGGTGTATTAATTTTTTTGCAAAGATACATGTTTTTTTTCAATCGTGGGGTGTTGAGGGGTCAATTATTTCTGGCCGTCGGCACCAATCATGCGCTCGTAGTCTGATTCACTGATGATTGGTACACCGAGTTTCTCGGCTTTCTTGCGTTTTTCGGGACCCATGTTGTCGCCAGCGAGGAGGTAGGAGGTCTTGCCGCTGATGCTGCCGGAGGCCTTGCCTCCGTGCTGCTGGATGGAGGCCTTGATCTCGTCGCGCGAGAAGTGCTGGAACACGCCGCTCACTACGATGGTGAGCCCTTGCAGCTGGTTGCCCACGCGGTTGTCGACGGCCTGCATCTGCAGTCCGGCGGCGCGCAGCCGCTCGACGATGAGACGGTGTGCGGGGTTGTTGAAGTAGTCGAACACGGCCACGGCGGTCACTTCGCCCACATCCTCGACGGCGGCGAGGTCGGGCACGGTGGCGGCCATGAGGGCGTCGATGTTGCCGAAATGGAGCGCCAGCTTGCGGGCGCCCACCTCGCCGACATAGCGTATGCCCAGGGCGAAAAGGACGCGCTCGAAGGGGACGGCCTTCGACGCGTCGAGGGCTTTGAGGATATTGTCGGCCCCTTTCTCCTGTATGGTGGATGCCGTCCCCTCGCCAAGGCCGACGAGACTTTGGCGGGTGAGACTGTAGATGTCGGCCACGTTGCGCACCAGTCCGGCGTCGTAGAGCAGGCGGAGGCGTTCGGAGCCGAGGCTGTCGATGTCCATGGCGCGGCGGCTGACGAAATGCTCGAGGTGGCCGAGGATTTGGGGCAGACAGCCGTCCTGGTTGGGGCAGTAGTGCCCGGCCTCGCCTTCGGGACGGACAAGGGTGGTGCCGCACACGGGGCACACGGTGGCATACTGCACCGGCGTGGCGCCGGAGGGACGTTTGTCGAGGTCCACGCCCACAATCTTGGGAATGATTTCGCCACCCTTCTCCACCAGCAGGCTGTCGCCGTGGTGGATGCCTAGTTTGGCGATGAAGTCGGCATTGTTGAGGGTGGCGCGGCGGACGGTGGTGCCGCCCAGCCACACGGGCTGCAGGTTGGCCACTGGGGTGACGATGCCGGTGCGTCCCACCTGATAGCTGACATCGATGAGGGGGGTGCTGACCCGCTCGGCCTTGAACTTGTAGGCGATGGCCCAGCGGGGGGATTTGGCGGTGGTGCCGAGGCGATCCCAAAGGGAGGTTTGGTTGACCTTGATGACCACACCGTCGATGCCGAAGGGGAGGTTCCACCGCTCGTGGTCCCAATGGTCGATAAAGTCTTTGATGTCGTGGATGGTGGCACACTCTTTGATATAAGGCTGCACCTTGAAACCCATCTGTCCGGCCGTAGCGAGACGGGCGGAGTGGGTGGCGTATTGAGGCAGGGCGCCCTCGGGGGCGTCGGGCGGAAGCATCATGAAGTACATGCAGAACATGAGTTTGCGCTTGGCGCATTCAGCGGAGTCCTGCAGCTTGAGCGAGCCGCTGGCGGCGTTGCGGGGGTTGGCAAAAGGCTGCTCGCCGACGGCCTCGCGCTGGCGGTTCATGGCCTCGAAGGCATCGAAAGGATAGACCACTTCGCCGCGTGCCTCGAAGTCGTCGGGCCACTGGCCTTGCAGACGCAGGGGGATGGTGGCGATGGTGCGGGCGTTGGCGGTGATGTCGTCGCCCACAGCACCGTTGCCACGGGTGACAGCCTGTACCAGCTGTCCGCGACGGTAGGTTAGTCCGATGGCCACGCCGTCGTATTTCAGCTCGCAGGTGTAGGAGAAGGGGATGCCGTCCAAGAGCTTGCGTGTGCGCGACTCGAATTCCTCAATCTCCTCGATGCTGTAGGTGTTCCCCAGCGAGAGCATGGGGAAACGGTGGGTCACCTGACGGAAGGTCTTGTTCACCTCGCCACCCACACGGCGTGCAGGCGAGGTGGGGAGCGACAGCTCGGGATACTGATGCTCCAGGTCCACCAGCTCGCGCAGCAGTGCATCGAACTCGTAATCGCTCACCAGCGAGCGGTCGTTCATGTAATACTCGTGGTTGTAGTGGTCCAGCAGCCGTGTCAATTCGGCCACACGCTGGCGTGCGCTGTCGGGGGCGGGGGTGGAGAACAGGTCCATGATGTGAATTGAGAATTGAGAATTGGGAACTTCTTGAATTGAGAATTGAGAATTGGAGGTCAGTTGCGTAGGTTGAGGGTTCCCGTGAAGTTGAGCGACACGGGGCCTATGAGGCGTACATGGGTGTAGACCCCTTGGTGGAGGCGGTAGTCGACGCTGAACTCGCCGCCACGTGTAGAGAGGCGTTTGCAGCCGGTGACGATGGCGCAGGCTGTGACGCCTGTGCCGCAAGCCCAGGTCTCGTCCTCCACACCGCGCTCGTAGGTACGCACCATGAGCCGTCCGTCCGGTAGAGGCTGGACAAAATTGACGTTGGCGCCCTCGGGACCGAGTTGCGGCAGGTGGCGGATGCGTCTCCCCTCCCCTGCCACATCGTAATGCGCGAGGTCGTCGACCCGCTGGACATAATGCGGCACACCGGTGTTGAGGAGCCATCCATCCAGGCAACGTTGCACACCGCTGTCGGCAACGTCCTTCATCCCAAGGTCGACGATGCCTGTGGCCGATGCGTCGTCCCACGCCAACACCACGGCGTCGTGTGGGCCGTCGTCGGCCAGGAAACGGAGCGTGGGACCTTGGTCGGTACTTCGCGACAGTCCCAGCCGATGGGCGAAAGCGGCGATGCAGCGGCCACCGTTGCCACACATGTCGGCAGGAAGGCCGTCGGAATTGTAGTATCGCATGACGAAGTCGTAGCCCTCCCGTGGTGCGCCGAGCATCAACAGTCCGTCGGCTCCCACACCACAGCGACGATGGCACAGGCGTGCAATCTGTCCGGGAGTGAGGGAGAGGGTTCCGGCACGGTTGTCGATGACGACAAAATCGTTGCCGGCACCGTCGTATTTGCTAAACGGGATTGTCATTGGGTTGGGTATTGGGCTGCACGTTGTTGCGGGCAAGCTCGTCCGACGCCCTGACGAGACGGCGGCTGCTGAGCAGCACGAGCAGCGAGCAGTAGATGATGGAACAGAAGATGACGGAATAGGTGATATGCTTGATGGTCTCGGCTCCGGGCACGACAGTGTAGCCGGCAGCGAGGTTCACCTGCTCGGGCATGGATGCCAGGACAGCGGAGACCAACCCCTTGGGTATCATCATAGAGACAGTGAGACGGTCGTCGGGGGTGTTGCGACGGCCCACAACAGCGATGAGGGCAAAACGCACCACGAAGAGGGCAGCGGCGATAATGGCGCCGTAAGCCAGTGCCTCCAAATTGGTGAAGGGGATGCAGATGCCGATATAGACAAAGAAATAGGTCTTGAGGATGAAGACAAACTCCTTGAAGAAACTCTTCTCGTTCTCTTCGAGGGGAGTCATGTCGTTGAGGTGAAGTTTCTTGAGGAAGGACATCTCGAAATATTCGGGGTTGCCTAGCACAAGGCCGAAAGAGAGGGTGGCGATGGCTCCGCTATAGCCCAGCGACTCGGCCACACCATAGATGACGAAGACAAAGGCCGGAGTGAGGAACATGGAGTTCTGCAGCTTGCGTATGCGGTCCATGAACGACGACCAGACGATGCCGCCTACAATGCCGATGACCAAAGCCATGAGGATGGAGGCGAAAACACGCCCCAGCATTGAGCCGATGTTGATGTCGCCCAGTTTGTAGCCCTCGATGAAGGCGAGAGAGATGACGATGCAGAGCACGCCCGAGATGGCGGACTCGAGGGTGAGGGTGACACGGGTCTTGTCGCTGACACGCATACGGCGCACAAGGGGGATGACGATAGCGGCAGCAGTGCCCGCCACCATGGCACCCAGCATCATACTGGCCTGCAGCTCGAGCTCGACAAGGAAATAGGCTATCAGGGTCACCGTGGCCATCGCGACGACGAAAGAGACGAAGGTGACCTGCACCACGCCGGTCCAATAGCGCCGTATCATGTCAATCCGCATGTCGATACCGCTGTCGAAGAGGATGAAGAGCAGGGTGAGCGACGCCAGGACGGGTCCGATGTCGCTGAGGTCGGCAGGAGTAACCCATCCAGCCACAGGTCCCACCAGGATGCCGATGACCATCAGCAGCAGCACGTCGGGAATACGGCGGCGGCTGAACCACGCATTGAACAGGTGGGCGCAGAAGATCAGGACTCCGAGGAAGATGAATGTCATAGGCTATTCCGTTTCTTGTTCTCAATTATCAACACGAACCATCATCCAATAAGCATCATTGCAAATCCCTATTCGTTGTCAATTCGTGTTAGTTTGTTATATCGTGTTTCTACTTATTATATTTTGCCCCTGGGGGTTCGACGTAATCGCCGTCAATAATCCACTTCGGGGAAGAGTTTTCGGAACTCGGCGAGCGTGGGGTTGGCGGCGTACATGACGTCGTATTTGTCGCGGGGGTGATAGATTATCGCCTCGCGCTCTTCATACTCCACCAGGACAGAGCAGTTGAGCAAAGGCCGCTGGGCCAGACTGCGGAGGATTTCAAGCATCTGGATAAGGTGGGGCTTGATTTCGCTCTCGAGGAACGAATTGTTGACGACGATGACAAAATGCTCGTCGCCGTCCATGCGCAGTTCGCGTTCCTTAAGGATACCGACCAGCTTGGGGTGTTCCTCCTTCATCCGGTCGAGCATTTCCTGCCAGAGGGGCTTGAGTTCCTCGAGGGTGAGCGGCGGAAGATGTTCAGCATGGGGTTTGAGCGATGCGAGGTCGGCTGAGGTGACTGCGGAGGTCTTGACGCTGATGCCGGACACACGCCGCACACGTCCCACACCACGGGGAGCTGCAGCAGCTCCGCCGTCCGTTGGCACGTTATTGATTGATTCCGGCGGCACGCCGGTGATTGGCTCCGGCGGCACGCTATTGATTGACGCTGGCGGCACGCCAGTGATTGGGGATTGGCCGTCCGAGGGTGCAGCAGCAGACACAGGCGCCTCGGAAGAGACGTCTTTTTTTGTTGTCTCCGGCGACACGCCGGAATCGTGCTCCGCCCGAGGCGACCTTGCAATCTATGATGGAACAGGAACGGAAGCAGCGTTCTGTACAGACATGCCAGTGGTGGACAGTTTCATGAGAGCCACCTCGACAAAAAGGCGTTTGTTGCCAGCATCCTTATAGCGGTATTCGTAGTCGCTCGAAATGTCGAGCCAGCGCAGCAGCAGGGGTAGTCCGCAGGTAGCGGCCTGCTGCCCAAAGCGAGCGCGTTGTGCCTCGCTGCCCTCCAGCAGTTTGAGGGTAGCGGGGTCGATGCTCACCATCAGGTTGCGCAGATGCTCACTCAACCCCGTGATGAAATGCTGCCCATCGTACCCCTTGTCTATCACCTCCTGGTAGCACAGGAGGGTGTTGGCGAGATCACCCGCACGGAAATAATCCACCAGCCGGAAATAGTAGTCGGCGTCGAGCAGGTTGAGATTCTCGTTGCAGAGCTGGCGGGTGAGATTGCCACGAGTGAAAGAGACCAGTTGATCGAAGATGGAGAGTGCGTCGCGCAGACCTCCTTCGGCCTTGCGGGCGATGATGTGCAGCGACTCCTCCTCGTAGTGCACTCCCTCCTTCTCGGCGATACCCTTGAGGTAAGCCACGATGTCCTCCGACTGGATGCGTTTGAAGTCGAACACCTGACAGCGGGACAGTATGGTGGGGATAATCTTGTGTTTCTCGGTTGTGGCGAGGATGAACTTGGCGTAAGCGGGAGGCTCCTCAAGTGTCTTGAGGAAGGCATTGAAAGCCGAGGGCGACAGCATGTGGACCTCGTCGATGATATAGACTTTGTAGCGTCCTGTCTGGGGCGGGATGCCCACCTGGCGCACCAGCTCGCGAATATCGTCCACACTGTTGTGCGAAGCGGCATCGAGCTCGAAGATGTTCATCGAGCCTCCCTCGGAAAAGCTGCGGCAGCTCTCGCATTGGCCGCAGGCCTCGGTGTCGGGGGTAAGGTTGGTGCAGTTGATGGTCTTGGCCAGAATACGGGCGCAGGTGGTCTTGCCCACACCGCGTGGACCGCAAAAGAGAAACGCTTGCGCCAACTGCCCTGTGCGGATGGCATTCTTGAGCGTAGTGGTGATATGCTGCTGCCCGACAACGCTGTCGAACGTGGACGGACGGTATTTACGCGCTGATACTATGAAATTTTCCATACAATTAAATACACTAATGCGATGCAAAAATACGAATTTTTTTTCAAATAGCCGAAAAATAAAACAAAACAGGTATGAACTACACAGTGTCTCCGGCGACACATCGGTGTAGCTCCAGTGTAACTCCAGTGAAGCTTCACTCACGGGGGTGTCCAGAAGGGGCTGTACATAAAACTCTATGCGGTGACGTAGCTACCGATTTGGGATAGAGAAAAAGGGTCTCCCGCTGAGGACTATTCCCTCTATTTTTCATAATGAATCTTAAAAATATTTTGCAGTATTAAGATTATTTTGTACTTTTGTAAAGTGAACCTAAAGATTAATACGCATGAGAAACACTTATAAACTATTCAGAGAGAGCGTAAAGGAGATAACGCACTACTATCTGCTGCTGGTTGAGGAAACAAAGTCGCAGCGGCTGGTTGGCAGCACCAACGAGTGGGTGCTGGACAATTTCTACATGATTAGCGAGCAGGAGAAAGTGCTGAAGGTGGATTTGCGGAGCAAGGAGTTCCGCAAACTGGAGGGGAAACGGATGGAGCGGCTGAAAGAGATGCTGCAGGGTTATCTGCAGAGCTGCCACTATCAGATTGACAAGGGGCTGCTGTTCCACTACATGACGCAGTACCAAACGAAGAACAACGATTACCTGACCTATCCCGAGGTGTGCGCCCTGCTGCCGTTGGTGAAGACCATGCTGATAAAGGAACTGGCGGACTTGTGCCATGAGATGGAGGAGCGCCATGCGTACCATTATTCGTTGACGGACAAGTCGCAGGCCGACATGGAGCAGCTCAACGAGGCTTCACGCGAGAACCTGTTGATGATGAACATCTTCAACTCTATCAAGAAGATGACCAAGCTGCCCATCGAAGAGCTGCTGGACAGTGTGAGTTTCTCAGAGAAGATGCTGAAGGAAGAAAAGGCCGACATGTACGACCAGATGTACGACCGCACAAAGGACGATTACCGCGCCAAGATAGTGCGGCTGTGCAAGAAACGCCGGATGAAGGAGTTCGACCTTGTGAAGGCGTTGGTGGCCGAAGCCGACGAAAAAGGCGAGCATGTGGGTTGGCAGCTCTTCCCGCCCAAGAAGTGGAATGTGCGCGCACATCTTTATGTATGGATTGTGGTGTTGCTGACGCTGGCGCTGAGCCTGCTGTTTGCCTGCTGGGCGACCTGGAGTCATGGTTTCACTTTCGGGACGGCTGTGCTCACACTGCTGATGTGGGTGCCGATGAGCCAGGTGGTGATCGACTTGTTCAACCAACTGCTCTACCGTATCCACAAACCCCAGAACACATTCAAGATTAAGTTCAAGGATGGACTGATACCCGAGGAGTATGCCACGATGGTCATCATGCCCACCATCCTGAAGAATAAAGCCAAGACCGAGGAACTGCTGGAGCAGTTGGAGGTGTACTATCTCTCCAACATCAACCGCGCTAGCGAGGGCCAACGGCTTGAAAGCCGTCCGCAGAACCTTTACTACACGCTGATAGGCGATGCCGCAGCGGGTCCCAACGAAGATATGCCTTGGGACGACGAGGTGGTGGAAGCCGGTCTCAATAAAGTGAAGGAGCTGAACGAGAAGTACGGTTCACATATCTTCAATTTCGTATACCGCCACCGTGCTTGGAGCGACGGCGAGAACTGCTGGCTGGGACATGAGCGCAAACGCGGTGCCATCCTGCATTTCAACGACCTGGTGCTGGGCCAGACCTCTGATGCCGAAAAGGCCAAACGTTTCCGCTGCGAGACCATCAGCGAGTGGATGAAAGGGCCTGTGCCATCCATCCAGTTTATCATCACCCTCGACACCGACACCGAGCTGGTGCTCTATTCTGCCCAGAAACTGATAGGCTCAATGGCCCACCCGCTGAACCGCGCCCGCCTGAGCGACGACGGCCGCCGTGTGAACGCTGGATACGGCATCATGCAGCCGAGAGTGAATGTGGACGTTGAGGTGACGAACAAGAGCCGCTACGCACAGCTGTTCGCCGGACTCGGCGGCCTAGATGTCTACACGACGGCATCGTTCGAGCTATATCAAGACATTTTCAACGAGGGCTCGTTCTGCGGAAAGGGTATCTACGACTTGAAGGTATTCCAAAAGGTGCTGAAAGGCACATTCCCCGAGAACCTGATTCTGAGTCACGACCTGATCGAGGGATGCCACATCCGCTGCGGATTGATCAACGACCTCGAGTTGTTCGACGACAACCCCTCCAACTATATCGACGATGCCAAACGCCACCACCGCTGGACACGTGGCGACTGGCAGATTATCGGCTGGCTGCGCAACAAGGTTCACAACGAGCGCGGCGAGGAGGTTAAGAACCAGGTGAACACCATCGGACAGTGGAAGATATTCGACAACCTGCGCCGGTCGATGCTGTGCCTGGCACTGATGGTTGTGCTGCTGATAGGATTCAGCGGCATCACTTCGGTGCATGCGGCCTGGTATCTGCTAGTGGCGCTGGTGGCTGTGGCAAGTCCCATCGTCTTCTTCATCCTTGGACAGATCACCAAGTTGCCCAATTTCGGCAAACGCTACCACTATTATGCCACACTGATGCGTGGCTTCACCGTTATCCTGTACCGCTCGCTGGTGCAGTTCTCACTGCTCCCCAAGGAGGCTTGGATGTACACCGATGCGGCAGTGCGCGCATGCTACCGGATGTGGTTCTCGCACAAGAATCTGCTGAACTGGATTACCAGCGACGAGGCGGCCAAGAGCACCAAAGGCACCTTGGGCGACTATATCAATAAATTCTGGTTCAACTATGTCGCTTCGGCCGTTGTCATTCTGCTCTTCATGCTCAGCACCGGCACTGTTATCGACTTCCTGGCCATGCTCTTCTGCGTGCTGACTTGGTGCGGTGCTCCCTTCCTGATGTTCTGGCTGGGTAAGAAATTCCCGCAGAACAAACATTCTCTCTCCGAGAAGGAGACCGACGAGATTCGCCAGCTGGCCAAGGACACCTGGAATTTCTTCGACAGCCTGATGACCGAAGAGAACAACTGGCTGATGCCCGACAACTACCAGCTGAACCGCGAGGTGAAAACCGACTACAAGACTTCACCCACCAATATCGGCTACTCGATGACGGCCATCATCAGCGCCTCCGAACTGGGTTTCATCACCCAAAAGGAGGCTGTGGAACGCCTGGGACATGTCATCGACACCGTCACCCGTTTGGAGAAATGGAACGGACACCTGTTCAACTGGTACCATGTGAAGAAACTGAACGCACTGCCCAATTACTTTATATCCACCTGCGACAGCGGCAACTTTGTCGCCTGCCTGTATGTGGTGAAGGGATTCTTGGCAAGCATGCAGGATGCGTTGAACCAGAAAGACGACGGCAACAATCTGCTGCTGAAATCACAGGTATCGTCGCTAGCCTCGAAGGTGCAGCGATTGATTGACCAGACCGATTTCTCGAAGCTCTACAACCCCGACCTGGATGTGTTCAGCATCGGCTACGACTACAGCAGCTACCGCCTCCTCCCCTATCATTACAACAACTTCGCCTCCGAGGCCCGCCTGACCAGTTTCCTCACCATCGCACAAGGCGACGCTCCTTACAAGCACTGGTTCTGTCTCGACAAGACACTGGTGCAGTATAAGGGCTACAAGGGGATGGCCTCGTGGTACGGCACACTGTTCGAATACTTCATGCCGCTTATCTTCCTCCCCACCTTTAAACACACGTTGATGGACGAGACCTACAGCTTCGCCATCCGCGCCCAGAAGGCTTTCTCACACCAGGTGAAACGGGGCAAGGAAGAGCTGCCATGGGGTATTTCGGAGACCGCCTACAACGAGCTCGACGACGCTCAGAACTACAAGTACCACGCCTTCGGTGTGCCATACCTCAAGTTCCAGAACACCACACCCGACCGCATCGTGTTGTCGCCCTACAGCTCGTTGATGACCATCGGAATCGACGACAAGAGCGTCTATGAAAACCTGCAAAGGTTCAAAGCGCTGGGCATGTACTCTCAACCGCATAGGATTGAGGGGGCACTCGGCAGCTTCGGTCTCTTCGAGAGCTACGACGAGGAAGACCATGTGGCCGTACAAGCCCATTATGCCCACCACCAGGGCATGATTCTGGCCAGCCTGACCAACTATCTGGCCGACCACTGCCTGCAACGCTACTTCATGCACGAACCCACCATGCGCTCCATGGAGACCCTGCTGAAAGAGAAGGCTCAGGTGAAACCCTATATCGACCTCAAGGTGACACAATATAAACGTTACCAGTACTCGAAGGTGCAAACCGAGAGCGACGCACGCGACTACGACACCATCTCCAACGTGCCTGAAATCGGCGTCATCAGCAACGGCCAATATACTGTGCTGCTGAACGACCGCGGCTCGGGATTCTCGCGCTACCGCAATATCATGCTGAACCGCTACCGCAAAATCAGCGCCGACCACTACGGCACCTACCTCTTTATCCGCAATCTGCGGAACGACAAACTATGGTCTGCCACCTACTCTCCCCTCGATGTCATGCCCGAGAACTACCACGTCAGCTTCGCCAGCGACAAGATTAGCTACATCCGCATCGACGACGGCATTGAGACCAAGACCGAGGTGACCGTACTGAAAGACCGCTCCGCCGAGATTCGCCGCTTCACCTTCACCAACAACACCGAGAACGATATCGACCTCGAAATCACCAGCTACGGCGAGGTGGTACTGGCCCAAGGTGTTGAGGACGAGAACCACCGCGTGTTCAACGGCATGAAAATCCACAGCGAATACGACAACGAACACGAGTCACTTATCTTCAGCCGTCCCGCCACCAACGAGAGCCAACACTTCATGATTCACAAGCTATGGACCATCGAGAACGCCGACGAAGAGGAGAAGACCGACTGGTCGTCGCTTGTGGAATACGAGACCTCTCGTCTCAAATTCCTTGGCCGCGGCGGAAGCCTGCGCCACGCCGACATCATCGAGAACCACCGCACCCTCACCGGCACCGTTGGCACCACCCTCGACCCCATCATGAGCATGCGCCGCCGCATACACCTCCCTGCCGGCAAGGAATGCCACGCCTTCATCATCACCGGCTTCGCCAAGGCACGCGAGCAACTGCTGCAACTCACCGAACAATACCAAAGCCCTGTCGACATCGAACATGCCTTCAAGACCTCTTCGGTATTCAACAACATGCGCAACAGCATGTCGCTGCTCAAAGGTGCCCAGATGAGGCTCTACAACAACATCTCCAAATACATGGCCCAGACAGCCACCCTCGGCAACAACAGGCAGGAGATACTAAAGCAAAACACCATGTCGCAGAGCAACCTGTGGCGTTTCGGCATCAGTGGCGACCTCGCCATCCTGTTGCTGGAAATCGACCGTGCCGAGCGCTCCGGATTCGCCAAAGAGCTGCTGCGTGCCTTCGAATACTTCAAGGTCCACGGCCTGCTGCTCGACCTGGTCATCATCAACGACGTGAAGGTGAACGATAGCGCCAACGGCGGATGCAAGGACCGCGACGGTCTCACCCACTTCATCCGCAACATGGCCAACACCGAGCACCTGTGGGCTTCGCACCAGGAGGCTGGTCACGTCTATGTTCTCAACGGCAACGAAATCTCCGATGCCGAGCGCACACTCCTGCGCTGCGTGGCACGCCTGAGTTTCAACACCCACGACAACCTCACCATCGAGGAGCAACTGCAACGGCTCGAAGCTGCCAACCAACACTATCAGGACAAGGTGGAATACCCCACCCTCAAGACCAGCAGCAAGTTCCGCGTATGGAGCAGCCTGGAATACTACAACCAATACGGCGGCTTCGACCAGAACGGACGCGACTATGTGGTAACCAACACCAACACCCCGATGCCTTGGGTCAACGTGATTGCCAATCCCCATTTCGGCTGCGTAATCAGTTCCACCATGGCGGGATTCACCTTTGCCTACAATGCCCAGCAGTTCAAACTGACCGGCTGGAGCAATGATATCGTGCGCGACAACGCCAGCGAGATGCTCCTCATCAACAAACAGCAATTCGTCCCCGCCACAGCACGTCACAGCCAGGGATTCTCCGCCTTCGATGCCGACTACGACAATATGACCGTCAAGGTGCGCGTCTTCGTGGCCCACGACCGCATGGAGAAATACTACCAGATTAAGGTGGGCAACAAGACCGATGCTCCCATGCCCATCCAACTCGACATGGTCTACAAGCTGGTGCTCGGACAATGCGAGGAACAGACCGCCCGCTACCTCTACTCGGAGTGGGACGAAACATCGAACAGCATTCTCGTCCGCAACGTCTACCATCCCATCTACCACAACAAGGTGCTGCAGCTCACTGCCATCACCGACACCGACGATGCAAAGACACCGTTGCAATACGAACTCGACTACCCCAACCGCAAGAACCTCGGCATGCAGATCACTATTCCTGCCAACACCGAGAAGGAGGTGGCCTTCATCCTTGCCGTACACGAGCAAGGCGAGCCCGCTGTAGCCCGTTTCACCATGTCCGAAATCAACAGGCAGTATGAGAGCGTGGTCGCTTACTGGGACGACACCCTGAGCCACATCCAGGTCGACACGCCCGACAAGTCCTTCAACTTCATGATCAACCGCTGGTACCTCTACCAAGTCTACACCGCACGACTCTTCGCCCGCGCAGGCTTCTATCAAGTAGGCGGTGCCACCGGCTTCCGCGACCAGCTGCAGGATGTCATGAGCATCCTCTATAGCGACCCCGACTATGCACGTCGCCAAATCCTCGACCACGCCGCCCACCAGTTTGCCGAAGGCGATGTCCTCCACTGGTGGCATGAGAGCATGCACCTCGGTGCCCGCACCACTTTCAGCGACGACTACCTCTGGATGGTGTTCGTGACCCACCGCTACCTCCAGGTCACCGGCGACAACAGCATCCTCTCCGAGCGTGTCCCCTTCTGCCAATCCGACCAGCTCAACCCCGGCGAGGCCGAACGCTGCATCACCTATGCACTCCCCGACGAGCCCGACAACCCCAACTTCGAATACGCCACACTCTACGAGCATCTGCGCCGTGCCATCAACCGCTCGATGAACCGCATCGGCTCCCACGGCCTGCCCCTCATGGGCTGCGGCGACTGGAACGACGGCATGAATCGCGTAGGCGTCGAAGGCAAAGGCGAGAGCGTATGGGTAGCCTTCTTCCTTGCCGACCTCCTGCCCAAGATGGAACAAATCACCCAGCAGATGCCCGGTGCCGACCTCTCCTACTGCGAAGAGCTCTCGCAATTCCGCACCAAACTCATCGATTCCATCCAGCGCAGCGCTTGGGATGGAGCATGGTTCCTCCGCGCCTACTTCGACAACGGCACCCCCATGGGCAGCCGCAACAATCCCGAATGCCAGATCGACCTCATCTCCCAGGCATGGAGTATCCTTACCGGCGTTGCCACTCCCGAGCAGAAGCAATCCGTCATGCGCGAGACCGACAACCGCCTCGTCAACCGCGAACAGGAGCTTGTCCAACTGCTCGCACCGCCCTTCCAGAATTCACAGCCCTCGCCCGGCTACATCATGAACTATCCTGTCGGTGTACGCGAGAACGGTGGCCAATACACCCATGGCGCCATGTGGTACATCATGGCCCAGCTGAAGGAAGGACGCTACGACATGGCCTATTTCCTCTACTCCCTCATCAACCCCATCCACCGCACCCAGACACTGGCCGATGTGCTCAAATACAAAGTCGAGCCCTACTGCATCGCTGCCGACATCTACAGCAACCCGCAGCATCCCGGCCGCGGTGGTTGGACCTGGTACACCGGCTCCGCCTCATGGGCTTACAAAACCGGTATCGAAAACATCATCGGCATCCACAAACGGGGCGACAAACTGGTACTCGACCCGCGCGTACCCACCGAGTGGCAGCACTTCACCATCCGCTTCCGCCACGGCAGCTCGATGTACATCATCAGCTACGAACGCACTGCCGAGAGCCCTGCCCCCTACTCCACCATCGACCTCGTCGACGACGGACAGACACACGAAATTGTCATACACTAACCCAGTGTTAACCCAACACAGCGGGCGGAGCCGAAAGCTCCGCCCGCACTTTTTATCCCAAATCAGCCCTGTAATCATCAAGGTGTGCAGTCTATGGCAACAGGGACCATCACTAAGCGTGCCGGAGGCACGCAATCTCAATAACCCCACACTAAACACCGAAGGTGTGCAGTGTGGGGTAACAGGGACCATCCCCATGCGTGTCGAAGATACGCAATCTCAATAACCCCACACTAAACACCAAAGGCGTGCAGTGTGGGGTAACAGTGACCATCCCCATGCGTGTCGGAGACACACAATCTCATTAACCCCACACTAAACACCGAAGGCGTGCAGTGTGGGGTAACGATGACCATCCCCATGCGTGTCGAAGATACGCAATCTCAATAACCCCACACTAAACACCGAAGGTGCGCAGTGTGGGGTAACAGTGACCATCACTAAGCGAGCCGGAGGCACGCAATCTCAATAACCCCACACTAAACACCGAAGGTGTGCAGTGTGGGGTAAAAGTGACCACCCCTATGCGTGTCGAAGACACGCAATCTCAATAACCCCACACTAAACACCGAAGGTGTGCAATGTGGGGTAACAGTGACCATCCCTAAGCGTGTCGAAGATACGCAATCTCAATAACCCCACACTAAACACCGAAGGTGTGCAGTGTGGGGTAACAGTGACCATCCCTAAGCGTGTCGAAGATACGCGATCTCAATAACCCCACACTAAACACCGAAGGTGCGCAGTGTGGGG
>JAEEGI010005556.1_pt1 | contig 29006 bp, 26 predicted proteins | sample 8958751 | NCBI WGS metagenome assembly JAEEGI01 (sample SAMN16246545, study PRJNA631951) | gut metagenome | biome: gut microbiome; feature: rumen; material: KS-attached | host: Bos | place: Iran: Karaj | collected 2018-10 | reverse complement strand
CGGCCGGTGGTGGTGATAATGGTGTTGCATTAATCTTTTTTCTTTTCCTGCCGAACCATAGCAGCCATGTCATCCCTACGCGGGAATGTGCGTTGGCATGGGATCTATGGCTGCGGCACTTCAATACCAATTATCATTATATATAAAAACCCGACACTGCGTATCGGGGTGTGTTAAGGTCGTCCTTTCAGGACTAAACCATAGCCACCGCGTCACCGTCTATGTCCCGCAGACATAGGTGTATTGCCTACCGAGGTGTTGCTGTAGGTCGCGACTTACAGTAATGGGTGTAAATACCTTGTTAGGATGTGATACTATTTACATTTTATAGCATACAATAAACCTTTTTTCTTATTTTTGCGCCAATAAACCATTAAACAGAAATAGAGGATTTAAAAACAAAGAACAACTAACATATAATAAACCATAGCGTTTGCTATTTATTCGAGGTATTCCGAAAGTTTGGCGACTATAAGAAGTTCCCCCTGAATAGGTTCAGTGAACGTCCGCGTAAGCGTGGACGGAACTTATTGGGGAACAGGTATCGCCAACACCTCGGAATACAATAAGTGAAATTCACGCTTTTCGTATTCCCAAGTGTTTGGTGTACTTGTGTTCCTTGGTAAGTTGCAACCGCTGAAATAGCAACCGCCAATGAGCACAAACCTATCAAAACTACATCGCGAAGACTTGTTGGATAAGATTCAGCAGATTCGCAACCACATTGCCGCAGCACCCCAAGATACCAACACGGGCAATCTTCTTCAATATCTTGACGAACTGACCAAAGAGGTGAATGGCATGAAATATGGTCTTGTTTTTGAAGAGCATCACGAGTCCATTGATGAAATTCTTGAAACCCATACTCCTGTCCTCACAGAGCAGAACGATCTTTTTATTAACAATGGTGGAGAAATAAACTTCCTTATTGAGGGCGACAACCTTGCTGCGCTAAAACTATTAGAGAAAACCCACAAAGGCAAAATTGATGTCATTTATATTGATCCTCCATACAACACAGGAAAAGAAGATTTTACATACGATGATGTGTATGTAGATGTAAATGACACATTTAGACATAGCAAATGGTTATCTTTTATGGAAAAGCGTCTTCAGATTGCCAGAAACCTTCTTTCCAAAAACGGCGTTATTTTTATTAGCATTGACGATCACGAGCAATGCAATCTAAAGTTGTTATGTGATAGAATATTTGACGATGAAAGCTTTATCAACAATTTTATGTGGTTACATGGTAAGGGGAAGAAAAACAAACAAAGTCGAACTCTACAACAATATGTACTAGCATATGGGAAAACCAATAGAGATAATCTACCTGAATGGACGTCCATAAGAGAAGCAAAAGGCACTTTTGCAAATCCAGATGATGATCCACGAGGAGAATGGTTTTCTGGTAGTATTTCGTTTTCTGAAGAACGAAGTAATAAAAATCATTCTAACTATTTTACAATAGAATCCCCTTCTGGAATTAAATGGACCAGACAATGGATGTGCACCCAAGAAGAAATGACCGATTATTTAAATGAAAACAAAATCTATTTTGGAAACGCTCCAAAATACGAAAACACTCCTCGTATAAAAATATTTCCAACAGACACAAATGAGATAATACCTGATAATATACTTCCTAATGTTGGCACTACTCGCTCAGCTCAAACGGAACTGAATAAAATAATTGGCACGAAGACTAATGATAAAGGAAAAACTGTTCCAAAATTTGACAATCCCAAACCACATGAACTAATTGAACATTTAGTAAAGATTTGTAATGATAGTAATTGTATAACCATACTTGATTTTTTCGCTGGAAGCGGCACCACGGGTCATGCTGTAATGAAACTCAATGTGGAAGATAAAAAAGATGGTCATCGTAAGTTTATCCTCTGTACAAATAATGAAAACAACATTTGTCGCGATGTAACCTATGAAAGACTGAAAACCGTCATTACTGGTAAGCGCAAGGATGGCAGCAATTATAACGAGCATTACAATGCCTCCCTCAAATACTACAAAATAGACTTTGTGCCCATCGGCGACAAACTTTACTACGAATATGCTGACCAACTTCTGCTACATATCCGTGAATTGGTGGAATTGGAAAACGGCATCAGTTTCAATGGGAATAACAAAATAGCCATTGTGCTCACCGATGAGGAAATGGAACAATTCGTAGCGAAAACAGAGAATCCCGCAAAAGTTTTGTATCGAGGCCACGATGTTCTGCTATCTGCCGAACAAGAGGAGTATCTAAAAGCCAAAGGGATACAAGCGAACGTAATTCCCGATTATTATTACAACGAACTTAACCGATAGGAGGAACTTATAATGCAATTAGTTGAATTTCAATTGAAAGCCATCGTAAAACTGAAAGAAGCGATGGATAATTACAAACGTGACATCATTCTGAAAAGTCCCACAGGCAGTGGCAAAACCATCATGCTCACGCACTTCATGGATGAGTATTGCAAAAGTGTTCCAAATATCGTATTCATCTGGCTCACGCCAGGCAAAGGCGACCTTGAAGAGCAAAGCAAGGCCAAGATGGACAAATATGTACACAATGCGCAAACCAAACTCCTTACCGATGTAATGACAAACGGCTTTGCCGAAAACGATTGTTGTTTCATCAACTGGGAAAAACTCACCAAGAAAGGCAATAATGCTTTGAAGGAAGGAGAACGCAAGAACTTTTTGGAGCACATTGAGACTGCACAAAACAATGGTTTGCTATTCAAAGTCATTGTTGACGAAAGTCATCAGAATGACAGCGTGAAAGCCAATGAGATTTTGGAGTATTTCAAAACCGACAAGATTATTCGTGCATCTGCAACGCCGAGAGGCTATTCTGACGCCACACTAATTGAGGTGGAAGAAGCCGATGTTATTGCTTCAGGGTTGATAAAAAAACTATTGGTCATCAACGAAGGGTTTGCACAAAATGAGAAAGTCGATGACCAAATCGGTTTTCTGTTGGATAGAGCATTGTCAAAACAGCGGGAACTTGAAGCGGCATTCCTTCAACGGAAATCCAATGTCAAGCCACTGATTATCGTTCAGTTACCCAACAAAAACGATGTTCTGTTAGAGCATGTGAAAACTTGGTTTGAAGGAAAACAGATAACTTATGAAAATCGATTATTGGCCATTTGGCTGAGCGATAAGAAAGAGAATTTAGAATCAATCGAAGAGCCCAATGCACAACCTATTGCAGTTATCATCAAACAAGCCGTAGCCACGGGATGGGATTGTCCAAGAGCTCATATATTAGTGAAGTTACGGGACAACATGAGCGAGACCTTTGAAATTCAGACCATTGGACGCATACGCCGAATGCCTGAAGCCAAACACTACGACAACGACTTGCTTGACCGTTGTTATCTATATACACTTGATGAGAAATTCACTGAAGGAGTACAGGCTTCTTTGGGCAATGGTGCACTAAACGCCGCCAAACTTTATTTGAAAAAGGAGCATAAGACTTTTTCTCTTCAAGGCGAATATAAGTCAGATTTGGCAACGACAGCCCGGGATAGCAAACAGGCACTACAAGCCATTGCCTCCTATTATGCAAAAACATACAAAACGGACAAAGACTATAATTCTAATCGAACTCGTTTAGAAATCAGTGGCTACGATTTTTCCACTGATATTATCAGGCATACCGTTTCAGGAGACATTCACATGTTGAGCAAAGAGGAATTTGACAAATTGAACGATATCCGAATTAATGAACCATTAAACACCCATAAACATGGCCGAGAATTCCATCATGAAATTGCCAACATTGGCTTGAGAATCGGATTGACCTATGACCAAATGAATGTTATTATCCGTAGATTGTTTGGCCATAAAGACAAATACGAAAAACGAATTTTAGATTTGGAAATCAGGCATTTGTATGCTTTTGTCATCAACAATTCCGACCGACTCAGACATGACATATTACAAGCCATGGCAACCAACTTGCAACAAACAGCATTGCCCTCTGGAAATCAAGTGACAATGTTCGAATTCAAGTTTCCACAAGAAATCGTTTTCACCTTCAATGGTAAGGCAAAAGACCAAACCGTTATGACAAAAAACGTGTACGATAGTTACTTGTTTTCAGCAGAACCTCGTTCCGATTCCGAACGTGCATTTGAAAAATACTGCGAATCCTGCCAATCTGTGAAATGGCTTTACAAGAATGGTGACAAGGGTAGCGAATATTTTTCCATTGTTTACACTGATAACTCTGGTAAGTTGAAATCTTTCTATCCAGACTACATAATTGGCCTACAAAATGGTGAAACTTGGATTATTGAGACCAAGGGCGGTTTTGACAGGACAGGCAAAAGCGAAGATATTGATATTTTCTCATCAAAAAAGTTCGAGGTGTTGAAGGCTTATTTGAAGAAACACAACCTTAAAGGCGGTTTTGTTCGTAAGGACAAACAAAGTCAAGAACTCTGCATTTGTAACGAACAGTATTCCAATGACATCCAAAGTGACGACTGGAAATTGCTAAAGAATGTGCTATAAAGCATCGCAAATAATATTTGCTTGAAGCACCATTTTGGCACTTCAATGCATAGATGATAATTCACCCCACCATCCCCAAAACCACCTCAGGCGCAATCGTCATTTCAGTGACAGCGCAAAGTCCTGCACCGATGTCTTTCAAGCTAGCACCCAACAGATAGACTTTGTCGTCGATGATCAAAAAACGGTCATGATTGCGCTGAGGAAGTTGAATGAACTCTATTTCAGGGTATTGTGTGTTGTGTTTCTTCAAGTCAGTGAGGAATTGTTCGTTGTAACGGGTGTAAATGGTCGCTGAAACGCTATCGGAGCGTTTTGTGAGCATGGAGAGCACTCGGTCGTCAACGAAGTTGTCAATCAAAACAATTCTTTGACGAGCGCTCCGAACGAGGTCGGAGATGTATGTCCATGCATCCCAGACACAGCCAGTCGCGAAAACTTCCTCTGGGATTAGTTTTGGATGATATTCTTCTATCTTGTCTAGAATCAAATCGATTTTTTCGTCTGTTTCGATTTGGTGCTTTTCTATATGAGCTATACGCATCAAAACGGCTGCATTCTGGATCATAAACCGCCGCATGGCGACGAAGGCATCTATTATTCTGATACTTATATCAACAGCTTTTTGACTATTCAGAACAGATGGTAGCATTGAAACACCGAATTCTGTAAATACAAAGGGTTCCGTAGTGGAAAATTTCAATGTCTTGAGCCGGTCGCAATTTGCGACCACCTCCATCAGCTCTTTTCTGGTCAGCTGAAAACGATACCTTTCAGGGAATCGCGCAATATTCCTTCTTACTTGTTCATTCAACCGTTTGGTTTCCACACCATAAATTGAAGCTAAATCTCTGTCAATCAGGACTTGTTTTCCTCTAATAGTTAGAATAAGTTGCTCAATGTCGTATTGGCTTGGCACCATTTCGTTTTTCTCAAGGTTATCGCATTTTGCGATAACTTGTTCAAACTGGTCGCATTTTGCGACCGGTTCTTGTTCGTGACTTTTTGTTGATTTCTTTGCCATTTCTATTCCTTTTTAAATAATACGGCAAAGAAACAACCTTTGTCAAGAAAAAGCCGTTGAACAAACGTTTGTTGTCGACAGCAGTCGTTTGCTGTCGGGTATATTGCTGTAAATGAATGATTAAAACAATACTACTTTGTTTTGAAATCGCTCTGGTACTTGAACAACATAAACTTGTCCGCGTTCATGTCATAATCAATGGTGTGGACGCAGAAGCGGCAGTATTCGTAGGTGCCGTCATCGAGGAGCAGGCGACCGACATACCCGTCCTGAAGGTTAATGTGCTCGATGGTGTCGGTCCAGCCGTCCTTGGGAATCTTGTTAACCATACTCAGGCGATACACCAAATCCTTCACGAAGGCAAACTCCACTTGACCGGATCCCGTGTTCGTCATGTTTAAATCGCCATCGGCAACGATATTCACATCGCCCTGCGAAAAGAAGTTAACGCCCTCGGTTTTATCCAAATAGATGTAGGCCACCTCATAGTCCGTCTCAGCGGGGACACAGGCACCCAAACTCAAGCACAGAGCCATTGCAATGATTATATTCTTGATTTTCATAACAGTATTTTTATCCTCCTATTTCATCTAATTCGAGCCATCGTAGCTCCTTCTCGTCCAACAAGTCCTTGATTTCCTGCAAGCGGTTGCCCATCTCTTGCAGTTTCTGGTAGTCGGTCTCGGTATTCAAGGCTTCTGTGAGGGTTTGTTTTTCTGCCTCAAGGGCTTCCATCTCCTGGGCAAGCGTCTCGTATTCGCGCTGTTCCTTGAAAGTACGCTTCACCTTTTCGCGTTGCTTTATAGGTCGCGGCTCTTCCTTCTTTTGCGCCGACTTTTCCTTGCGCTCCTCTCGTTGCTTGGCATCCAGATAGTCCTTGTATTGACTGTAGTTGCCCATAAAACCTTTCACCATGCCATCGCCTTGGAAGACGAAGAGCTGGTCGACGACCTGGTCCATAAAGAAACGGTCGTGCGAGACCACCAACAGGCAGCCTTTGTAGCCTTGAAGGAAGTCCTCGAGTTTCTGCAAAGTCAACAGGTCCAAGTCGTTGGTGGGCTCGTCGAGAATGAGGAAGTTGGGATTCTGCACCAAAATGGTCAACAGGTAGAGACGCCGTTTCTCGCCACCACTAAGCAGAGCCACAGGTTGGCGGTGCATCTTGTAAGGGAACATGAAATGCGCTAACAATTGGTCAGCGGTATAGACCTTGTCCTTGCCGTAGGTCATCACCTCCGCAATGTCGCGCACGGTGCTAATCACGGTCTTGCTTTCGTCAAACTGTATGCCTTCCTGCCTGTAGTAGCCGTATGTCACGGTCTCGCCCGTTTTCACCCTTCCTTTGTCGGGCTGCATCGCTCCAGTGATGAGGTTGAGGAAGGTGGACTTCCCCACCCCATTCTTGCCAATCAAGCCGATGCGCTCGCCACGCTTGAAGACATAGTCGAAATCCTTGAGCACCGTCAAGTCGCCAAACGACTTCGACACATTACTGAGTTCCAATATCTTGCCACCCAAACGCTGCATCTGCAAACCAAACTCAAGGCGTTCATCCTGTTCCTGGTATTTTGATCGTTCCTTAAGGTCATAAAACGCATCAATGCGGCTCTTCGACTTGCCCGTGCGGGCTTGTGGCGTGCTGCGCATCCATTCTAATTCGTATTTCAACAGCTGGCTGTTGCGTTCGGCAGTGGCACGTTTCACCTCCTCACGCTCTCGACTTTTCTGCACGTAATAGTCGAAGTTGCCGTTGTGGGTGTACATCACGCCCTGATAAAGTTCAAAAATCTTATTGCACACACGGTCAAGGAAATAGCGGTCGTGGGTGACCATAAGCAGCGTCATGCTCGACTGGGTTAAAAACTTCTCCAGCCACTCCACCATCTCCACATCGAGGTGGTTGGTGGGCTCGTCAAGAATCAGAAAGTCAGGCTCATGCAGCAACACCAAAGCCAAAGCCAGACGCTTCACCTGTCCGCCAGAAAGCTCGTCGACCGATTGTTCCAAATTGGTGATGGCAAAACGTGTCAGATACTGCCGCGCCTTGAGGTGTTGCTCCTCGTTAAGGTCGGCCAACAAATCCGAGATGCGTGTTCCTGTCGGATAAACAGGCAACTGCTCCAAGTAGCCGATTTTGATGTCGTTGGCGTAGGTGATGGTTCCCGAGTCGGGTGACTCCTGCCCTACCAGAATCTTCAGCATCGTCGACTTGCCCGAGCCATTAGTGGCAATCAGGGCTGTCTTGTCGCCTTTCTCGATGCCAAAGGTGACGTCTTCGAACAACGTCTTGATGCCGTACGACTTGGATATCGCGTTGACCGACAGATAGTTCATTTCGCGAAACGCTTGACGTACTCGATAGGATACTGCGACTTCTCCGAGACCTGCTCCACCGTCATGCCCGATTCGAACAACCGCTTGATGACGGCATCCATTGGCTCACCGACTTCGATGATATGGAAGTCAGGGTCATAGAAACGGACGATGCGCTGTCCCCAAGGTGCTTCCTCAACTGGATGGACATACTTAATCTCGGGGAACTCCTTCAGGTATTCAAGGAACTTGTCAAAGTCCTTCTCCTCGAAATACAGCTCGGCATTATTGGATTTCCTACGGACCGTATTCGTATGGATCATCGCCTTCCATTTTTTCATTTCCTGTAAGGCAAAACCACCTTCAAATTGGACGTTCTCTCCAAAATTGAAGGCAACGCGGTCGCCAATCACCTCTTCATAGAAGGTTATGGCTTTCTCCATGTCGGTAACCACTAAAAGCGGGCATTTGAATTTCAACATAACGCATAGTTTTGATTTTGCAAAAATAAAAAAAGCCTCGCATCTGCTGACACGAGGCACGAATTTTTATGAAAAGGTTTTACTTTGTTTCCTTGGGAAGTACCGTGAACTTATAGGCACAGATTTGATGGTATTCATCGCCTGGTCTCAAGATCGGCATGGGAGCCAATGCCTCGTGATTGATGGCATCGGGAAAATACTGTGTTTCAAGAGCCAGACCCTCGCGGAAGTTAAACGATTTTCCGCACTTGCCTATACCCTTGCCGTTGAAGAAGTTACCACTATAGAACTGCAATCCCACTTGGTCGCTCCATACCTGCATCTCGCGGCCGCTCTTGGGTTCGGTCAGCGTGGCGTTCCACGTGTAGGCCTTGACATCGCTCTTGTCGATAATCCAGTTGTGGTCGTAGCCTTTCGCGTTCCTCAGCTGTTCATCATCGGCTGAGATATTGTCTCCAATGAAATGCTTCTCGCGGAAATCGAAAGGCGTATTCTTCACGCCTGAGAACTTGCCATTGGGAATCAAATGCTCATCGACGGTGGTCATATAACGTGAGTTGATTTGCAGTTCGTGGTCGAGAATGGTGCCATTGCCCTCACCCTTCAGGTTGAAGAAGGAATGATGAGAGAAGTTGCACAAGGTCGGGGCATCGGTAGTGGCTGCATAACGCACTTGAAACTGGTTGTCGTGGGTCAACGTATAGGTCATGGTCACGTCAAGATTGCCAGGGAAGCCATCTTGACCATCAGCGAACAAGGCATGCATCTTTATCACACTATCATTGGCAGAAACAACGTCCCAAACCATCTTGTCGGCACCGATGAGACCACCATGAAGGGTGTTCTCGCCATCGTTTTGAGGCAATTGGTAAGTGACGCTATCCAAAGTGAACGTGCCATTGGAGATACGGTTGGCGCAACGGCCTACCACAGCACCCAGATAGCGTTCGCCCTCATTATTCACATACTTGTCGATACGGTCGTAACCCAAAACAACGTCTTCATAGCTACCGCGTCTGTCGGGCACCCATAGGGCAACCACACGACCACCGTAATTGGTGACCTGCATCGTCAAAAAACCATTGTGCAAGGTATAAAGCGAAACTTTCTTGCCGTCCACCTCCGTATTGAAGTTTTCGGCAGGAATCAACTTAACTTCTTTCTTCTTGGGTCCGCAACTGACTAATAATAAAGCCATTGCAAAAATCGATAATGCTTTTTTCATCTTTTTCGATTTCTATCTTCAAAAACTGGGCTGCAAAAGTACAAAAACTCTTTTTTCCGTGCAAACACATTTTTATTTTGTTCTACTTACTCCCTGATAATCAACCTCTTTGTGTTTACGAAGAAAATCAATCATCATTTCCTCAGAAGTCCTGAACATACTCCGGCCTTCATCGACGCTTTCAATATTGACCGTTGAGGCCATATAGCTATTGAAAGCCACCTTATACACCTTGTTCGTGGAGAAATTCGCCCCATCCATGTTGACCCACACGCTTCTACCGTCGTCGCTCACCGTATAGGTCATGCCCGAAACGTATGAAGGGAAGCCGCCGTTTTTTCTATAGGAATCAAGGATGAACTTCTTCACCTGAGCGCCATTCATCTGATACACAACCACATCGTTATTGAACGGGTCGATGCTATAGACGTCCTTCACCGTGATGGGTCCTTTCTTCATGTAATTGACGCGAACGCCACCCGTATTCTGGAAGGCGAAATCGGCACCACTCATTTCGCGAAGGGCATCGGTCATCATACAACCCAGTTCTTCGGGATTCTCAAACTTGGTCTTCGCCATTGCAATAGGTTCGTTCAAGGCAGGCGAGTCGTTGAATTCGTTCAATAGCTTCTTGATTTCGGGTTTTTCTTTGCGCACTTTGTTGACATCCAACACAATAGCCTCCTTACCTACGACTTTGTGATTCTTCACTTTCAGCTTCACCAAGGTGGCATATTTCAAATGCGAACCCGACTGGGTAATCAACACGCCATTGGTCTCAGATGGATTCTCGATTAAGGTATGGCTATGACCTCCAATGATGGCATCGAGCCAAGGGTTGGCTTGGGCAAGCTCCAGGTCATCCTCAAAACCGCAATGCGAGAGCAGAATCACCACATCGTTCTCGTTTCTAAGGTATTTGTAATCGGGCAACACCACTTTAGGATTTTTGAAGCTCACCAACTTCAACTTATCAGGATGCGCTCCAGGGATGCCATCGTGACGGACTTCTATCATACCCACCACGGCCAGCTTTACGCCTTGATGCTCCATGGTCACAAAAGGCTTTATATCGAGATTAACCGTCTCAGGAACAAAGACATTGGCACAAAGGAAAGGGAAATTGGCCCGTTTAATATCGTTCCTCAGGTTGTCGACATCACCGTCCCATTCGTGGTTGCCCACCGTGGAAAGGTCGAACCCCGTTCGGTTCATCAGCTCGATCATGGGGTAATTGACGGGGTCATATTGGTCGTTTATCGGATTGCCCGTGCGGTTGTCGCCCGCCGAAAAAAGCAGCATTTCAGGATAAACGGAACGCAGACTGTCAACCATAGTGGCAAACTTGGGAAACATGTCGATGTTGGCATGCATATCATTGACCGAAAGGATGACCAGCTCGGTTTCGTTGGCAGGGACTGAGGTATTCGCCTGTTGGCTTTCACTTTCGGGTTGATTGCGAAGGACAAGAAACAACACTACTGCCACTAAGGCAAGCACCAATAACAACTTCTTTTTGTTCATAGGTAAAGGCATTGAATTTGCGGCAAAGATAGGGAATTTTCACGTTGCGAAAGCGGAAAAAAATAGAACACGAATCCAAATCCTCGGCTTACAAACTCATTTCCTCACCCCGGGAAACGACTCGACAATCTTTACTTTGATGTCAGGGAAACTGTTGACAATCTGCACTTTCACATCGGGAAAGTTCTCCACCAGCTTCACTTTACCGCATTGGTCGGGGAAAGATTCCACAATCTTCACATCCAAGTCCTCGAAAGAGTCTACAATCTGCACTTTGATGTCGGGAAAGTTCTCCACAATCTTCACCTTACCGTAAAGGTTGAAAGTCTTGCCGTCTTTGGTGACGAAGGTGCAGTTCTCCTTATGGAGGCCGGGCTTCTTTTCGTTCGACTGTGCCAGCATGGGCAATGACAGCAGCACAAACAAAGCCAAAATCAATACCTTTTTCATGTTTTTCTCTTTTTGGTTGCACGATAAAAACCACAAAAACCATTCCTTTCCCCACAAATGAGGATGGTTTTGCGAAAAAAGTATTATAAATAAGGAGGCGAAGACAAAGGAGTTCTTTCTATTTTTGCAACTTCAAACTTATATCAAATATGACCACCCTCGACAAACTGAATATCGGACAATCCGCCCGCATCAAGGCCGTCAACGGAGAAGGCCAACGCCGACAGCATTTCCTGGACATGGGTCTCATCCCCGATGCCTTCATCAAACTCGTGAAATTCGCCCCTCTCGGCGACCCGATGGAAGTGATGATTCACGGTTATGCACTTACACTCCGCAAAGCTGATGCCGCTTTAATTGAAGTGGAGCACTGCGACGACACCCAAAACGAAGAAAAAAACGCCAACCTCGATCAACTCTATATCACATCCCTTCCCGACCACAACGCGCACCCAGGGTTGGGAGAAGAAGGCATTTATCACGACAAGACCCACGAGACCCCACTGCCCAAAGGCACCACACTGACTTTCGCCCTTGCCGGACAACAAAACTGTGGCAAGACGACCCTTTTCAACCAATTGACAGGTTCCAACCAGCATGTGGGCAACTTCCCTGGTGTCACCGTCGACCGAAAAGATGGCGTCATCAAAGGGCATCCCGAGACTTCTGTCACCGACCTGCCTGGCATCTATTCCCTATCGCCTTATACCTCTGAGGAAATTGTCTCGCGTGAATTCATCATGCAGCAGAAGCCCAAGGCCATCATCAACATCGTGGATGCCAACAATATCGAACGCAACCTCTACCTGACCATGCAACTCATGGAATTGGGCACACCTATGGTATTGGCACTCAATATGATGGATGAAGTCCGCAACAATGGCGGTAGTATTCTCGTCAACGAGATGGAGCAAATACTCGGTCTGCCCGTTGTGCCCATTTCCGCCGCGAAAAACGAAGGAATCAACGAGTTGGTCGACCATGCCATCCATATCGCAAAGTACCAGGAAGCCCCTGTGCGCCAGGACTTCTGCGACAAGGACGACCATGGTGGTGCCGTCCACCGCTGCCTGCACAGCATCATGCACCTCATCGAGGACCATGCCCAGCGCGCCGACATACCCGTGCGATTTGCCGCCTCCAAACTTGTGGAAGGCGACGCCATTGTCCTTGATGCTTTGCAACTCTCTCAAAACGAGAAAGAAACCTTGGAGCACCTCATTGTGCAAATGGAAGAAGAACGTGGACTCGACCGCGCCGCAGCCATGGCAGAGATGCGTTTTGCCTTCATCAAGAAACTTTGCAACAAAACCGTAATCAAGCCCAAAGAAAGCAAGGAATACCAACGCAGTCGGCGCATCGACCGCATCCTGACGGGCAAATGGACCGCCATACCCATTTTCATTCTCGTGATGATTAGCATCATCTGGATCAGCATCGACGCCCTTGGCGCACCGCTTCAAGACTGGCTCGACCAAGGTATCTCCTGGCTTGCCGGCGTCTGTGGCGACGCTTTGGCACGCTGGGATGTCAGTCCAGCCGTTCAGTCGTTGGTGGTCGACGGCATCTTTGGCGGCGTGGGCAGCGTGTTGAGTTTTGTACCTATTATTATATTGTTGTTCTTCTTCCTCAGCCTCTTGGAGGACAGTGGCTATATGGCTCGTGTGGCTTTCGTCAGCGACAGCTTCCTGCGTAAGCTCGGCCTAACTGGCCACAGCATCGTGCCCATGCTCATCGGTTTCGGCTGCACAGTGCCTGCAGTGATGTCAACACGCACGCTTCACTCCACTCACGACCGTTGGCGCACCGTATTGCTCACGCCTTTCATGAGCTGCTCGGCCAAAATCCCGATTTACGCCTTCTTCACCAGCATGTTCTTCCCACATCATGGTGGGCTGGTCTTGATTTGCCTGTATTTGTTAGGCATCGTCGTCGGCATCGTCACCGCTTTATTCACCAAATGGTTTGGCGACAAAGGCGACGTGGCGCCTTTCGTGATGGAACTGCCCAACTACCGTATGCCTGGCATGAAGAACGTGGCACACCTGCTTTGGGACAAAACCAAAGATTTCCTGCAACGCGCCTTCACCGTGATTTTCATCGCATCCTTAGTGATATGGCTTCTCCAGACCTTTGACTTCCATTTCAACATGGTCGAAAACGGCGAAGGCAGCATGTTGGCGACTGTGGCTGGCTGGATTGCACCGGTCTTCCGCCCCATCGGTTTGGGCGAGTGGCAGATTGTCACGGCCTTGGTGAGCGGCTTCATGGCCAAGGAAAGCGTTGTGGCCACCCTTGAGGTCTTGAACGCCATGCCCTTGTTCACCACCATTACCAGCATTTCCATGTTGGTGTTCTGCCTGCTTTATACGCCTTGCGTGGCCGCTGTTGCCGCTATTCGCCGCGAGTTGGGCAGCAAGTGGATGCTCTTCATCATCCTGTTCCAATGTGTCGTCGCCTGGCTTTGCGCCTGGTTTGCCTATCTCATCGCTAACGCCGTCATCGCATGAATCTGCCTACCGTCATAGTGCTGCTCGTTGTCCTTGCAATGGTTATTGCCGCCATTCGTATCATGCGGATGGGAAAAGGCTCATGTTCCTGCGGCAGTGCTGGCAAAAAGCCAGAGAATAAGGGTAAATGCGCTTCCTGCACAGCAAACTGTCCATTGAAGTGCAAATAAAAAAGTACCCATTCCAATGATGAAATGGGTACTGATTTTTATGTTGTTATCGCGTAATAGCCAATAACTTAGAAGTCTTTCACGCTACGGACAATACGGATTCCGTTCTTATGGTCATAATAGCCATCTGAGGAATGCTCGAGTCCGCCAATGGTGGTCAGATACCAAGCATCAATGTCTGAATACTCAGTTGACGACCAATAAGTCACACCGTAAGGCTTGACCATTTCTGCCTTCACCTTCACAAGACTGGAATTCACATCCTTGAGATTCTTGTAGAGATGATACAACTGACCAGCAGCAGGCAGATACCAGCCATTTTGGAAATCAACGGCATCAAAAGCCGGATAAATCGTGTCCATTTCAAGGATGGCCTTGGTGTTATTATAGCCGTCGATATCATCAGCAGCCGAGCCTCTCCTGGAATAGTTGTCCAATTTGGTGTCAACACCATAACCGCCCCATGGGAAGTGGCCTTCATCTTCCAATGAAACTACCCAACCGTGTTGGCCTGAATCCTTCACATAAAACACCACGCCTAAAGGCTTGATATTTAAGGAGTCAAAATCAGCAGGGCTAACAATAGTGTCGCCCTCGCAAAGGATGTAGCCCACCTGAACATGAGAATTCTTAACCTTTTGGTCATCCTGAGTGTCTTGAGCATTCACACACGGCACCAGCAATGCCATCAGAAGAGCTGTCATCATCAATTTCAAAACATGTTTACGCATAATTCTTGTTATTTTCTGATTTTCAATACATTAATCGCAATACTAATGGCTATTCCACTCGAATTGCAGGGCAAAAATAGGATTTTTTCAAACACGATGCCAAAAAAATGAGACAAATCTCACTTTTTCGCATGTTTAGTCTCCCATCAGATGATAATATTTCGGCTGATACCCCTCCCACTCACCCGTCAAAAGCTCGGGATGGAAGAAATGGATGAAGTCAGCTAAAAGGAGGTCGGGCTCGCACTGCGATTGCTCGAAATAACCTGTAGAAAGGATGTCGCAGACGATAATCTGATGGTTTTTAAAGGCGTCAAAAAGTGGATAGACAGGGCTTTCCTTGCCTAAGGACTCGTAGGTCATCGGGAAAGGATTGGAGTTGATAACGCGCCAAAAATCAGCCTTCTGCGCCTTGGCGAGAATACTCTCGGCATCCATGGGTACGCTGGCCGTCGATGGGTTGTCCTTCCAGATGTAGTCGGCACCAGCGTCGGCGAAGAGCTTGGCGATATAGCTTCTGCCGCCAGCCACGTACCATTGCCCATTGAAGGCTAAGTCGGAGAAGACTGTCGGACGATGGTCAACTTTGGAGCACAAAGTAGAGAGCGCATTGTAACGCCGCTCAATGTCATCGAACCAAGCGTTGGCTTTGTCCTCGCAACCCGTCATCATGCCGATGACACGAATCCACTCGGCGCGACCCAAAGGCGTGTTTTCCATGTAGTCAGCGAAAGGAAACAACACGGCACCCGTGACATTCAAGCCGCCTTGGTTGCCGTCGAAATAAGGGGAATACAACAAGGCATCGGGCTTCAGTTGTATCATCCGCTCAATGTCGGCGGCGGCTTCGGTGCCGATGTCGTAGACCTTTTCAGTCGCCAACAAGGCACGCATGGTGGAATCGGTCACGAAACGGCCTTCCAGGATGCCTTTCACGCGGTCGATTTCACCCAGACGCATGAATACCGACCATTGCGTGGCAGAGAACGAAATCACCGAGTTGACAGGGACATTGAGAATGCCTTTCACATCCTGGTCGACAGCTTTGGTAGTGTCCTTGATAAAAGCGAACGAGCCTAAAGACAAAGTGGTATCCCAAGGGCAGATTACCTCTGCGCGATAGCCGTAGTCTTTTTCGTACACCACAATGTTTCGGGCATAACGCATCAGGTTGTCGCCTTGCGCTTTCTCGGTGTTCTCGTTGGCTTTTGGTGCGCAGGCCACCAAAGCCACCAACAATAAAACCCACAGTTTTCTCATTGTGCGTTTAGTTTTTCGAGACATTCTTTGCATAAGCAGTCGCTGTAATGCTCTTTCAAATAGGCTTTGGTGGCGTCGGTGAGTTTCACCTTGACGCACCAGCAGTCGATGGAATGCACGCATTCAAAGGTTTTTCCACAACGGGGGCAGGTTTTGATCATTGTTGAACTGTTGATTGTTGAATTGTTGAACTGTTGTTGAAAGTTCGGGCGGATTTCAAGTCCGCCCGAACTGAGTTGGGGATTTGCAATCCCCTAAAAGAATATCAATTATTTAAACAACATTGCACTGGGAATGACGCCCGCCTCGAAGGAACTGAGCAGCACACCATCGTTGGAATAACGATACACGGTGCCGTTCATCATGTAGTTCTTGGCGTCGGTCACATAGATGTCGCTCGTCTTCGGCTCAACGGCCATGTTGTAGAACATGCCTTGTGGCTCAGCGGCGATGCGGAAAGTCTCCGACAAAGCCAGCGTTGCGATGTCGAAACGGCGCACCTCATTGTTGTAAATCACATAAAGTTGGTCACCCGAAGGATTGGCTCTCAGCACCATGGCAGTACCGTCAAACTCGAAGCGTTTCACGGCGGTCTTCAGTATGGGATTGATTTCCCAAAGGCTAGGTTGCTCACCATCGGCTTCCCATGTGGCGCCTTCGCAAAGCACCCACACATGGCCGTTCTTGTCGACCGCCATCGTGTTGGGCTCCTTCCCTACTTGGATTTCGGCCACCTTCACATCGTTGTTGACATCGACGACCTGTACGGTGTTTTTCTCCATGCCGGTGACGAAGGTGTTCGACCAGTTGCTGAGATACAATTCATTGCCCACAAGAACCATCTTTTCAGTCGACTTGCCCATCTCGATGGAGCCCGAATGACTCATGTCCTGAGGGTTGATGATCCACAGCTGGGTACCATACAAGTCGCTCACGTAAGCCTTGTTGGGAGCCACAAACTGAATCTCACGTGGCGAGTAGAAGTCGCTCAGCTTGAAAGGCTTAGTGGTGTCGCACACCATGGTATTGGCATCCACCTTATAGATTAGGTTGCTGTTGTTGACCACAATGTAGAGTTTGCCATCAACCAAGGCCATACTCTCAGCGACATCGCCAAGAGGGGCATTGTTTACTCTATAAAAGAGGTTGTTGACCGTTGTATCTGCCACCGGGTCGTAATACGTCAATGAGGCATTGGAGAATTGGTAATTGCCTTCGTTGAGCACCAATACCCCAGAACCCACAGTAAAAGTGTCCGGATTAACCGGCTGTTCAGGCTTGCAGGAGAACAAAAAAGCGGCAACAAAGGCCAACAGGAACAAGTTTATTCTTTTCATTCCTTTTCGTATTTATTGTTTCACAACACGTTTCGTAACAGTCTTCCCGTCCACCATCACACGGACAAAATAGATGCCTTGGTCCAAGTCGCTCATGTCGACGACAGGCAGAGCAGAAGTCATAACCAATTGTCCCACAAGATTGTAAACCTCAACCGATTGCAGGTTTTCGGCCTTCACTGTCAGTCTGTCTTTCACGGGGTTGGGGAAAACCGTCAAAGTCTCCTTTTCATTTTCGGGAATATCGTAATGCGCCACGTCATGAATCACGCCGACGGCATCCAAGTCGAAGCCACTCGACCAGAACGGAGTCGGGAACGGGTCGTTGACAATATGGCCTTCGGAATCGTAGGTGGCATACTCCGGATTGATGGTGCCAATCACATCAACAAGGCGGACATGAGTAACCTTGCTCTTATTGAGCAAAGGGTTGTCCTCCACCTCATCAAGGTCGAAGGGCGTGCCATACAATACCTCATATTTTCCTGCGAAGTTATGGATGAGTGTGGCATCCATGAGTGCAAAAGAACCCATCTGTTCATCGGAAGGAACGTTGGTGACAGCAGGAAAACGGAAGTAGTTCTCGCCATCGGAGCTCACCTCCACGAAAGCCAGCTCAAGGAAGCAGTGCGGCACATTGTGGAAGGGATTCTCGAACACGGCGAAGTCGGGACCGGCATCATTGCAGATAGGCGAAGCAAACGTCAGCACAGCTGTGCCGCCATCGCCTAGGCTGACCACCACATTGTCGGCCTTGCCCAAGGCATCGGCATCGGCCCCATAGCTGACCAGACCCAGACTGAGGTCGTCAATCTGTTGCGGTCCGCGCTCGACGGTGCAACCTGTTGCCCAGGCCACGAAGGTCGACGAGTCGGCATGCATGGCCGTGGTGCCGGCGACACCCGCCTCGGGCGCAAACTGCGCCCAAAGCATCGTCGGCACCAAAGCCATCAGCAGGATGGAAATCCTTTTTATCATTTCACCACGAGTTTTGCGGTACGCACAGCGCTCTCGTTGCTCACGGTGACGAAATACACACCGACATTCAGCATCTCGGTGCTGATGCGGACTTGCTCGCCAGCCATGGCTTCAACGCTCTCCGTGCTGACCATGCGGCCTTGGATGTCGTACACCGAAATCGTGTTCAAGCCAGCGTTTTCAACGGTCACGAAGGTCTCGTTGACGGCAGGATTCGGGTAAACGCTCAAGGTGTTGGTTTGGTTCTCGACGACACCCGTGTTCATCCAAACGGGCTCGACTTCCTGCGTCCAAACGTAGGACCATTGGGCAATCTCAGTGGCGCATGACTCGTCGCCCCACTTGATGAAGTCGCCATTCTCGAGAGTTTGTTGGTCGTAGCCGAGCATGGCCATACTGCCGTTCACGTTAAAGAGCCACCATTGACCGGCAAGGTCATAGTGCAGTTCTTCTGAATCAACATTGAAGATGATGTCGTCAACGCCCCAATCGCCAGCCACGTAGGAGAAGCGTCTGTCGGCAATCGCGATGGCATCCATCACCTCTTTCACCGTCACCGTTTCTTCGCTGAAGCGGTAGCCCCAAGCAAGGCATCTGTTGGGTTCGTTCCAGTTGACGGCAAACACGATTTCATTCTCGCCTTCTCCCACCCAATAGAGGATATCGGAGAACTCGATCTTGGCTTCGTTGGCGTAGGGATACACGGCACCCACTTCCGACTCCCAGACGAGGGTCCAAGGAGCAATCTCGGTGCCACATGACTCGTCGCCCCACTTGATGAAGTCGCCATCCACGACAGTTTGTTGGTCGAAGCCGAGCATGGCCATGCTGCCGTTGACGTTATACATCCAATAGGTGCCATAGAGTGAGAGGTCGAGAACACCGTCTTCATAATAGATGTTGCCCACGCCCCAGCCGATGTCAACATAATCGAAACGTGCGTCGGCTCCTTTGATGGCATCCATGATGTGTTTCACTGTGACGGTCTCTTCATTGAAGCGGTAGCCCCAAGCCAAGCAGGTGTCGGGATCGTTCCAGTTGACGGCGAAGATCACTTCGTTTTCGCCTTCGCCCACCCAATAACGAATGCTTTCAGGGTCAATCATGGCTTCGTTGGCCAAAGGATAGACGGCCACGACGGGAGCTTCCCAAACGTAGATCCAGTTCTCGGGGTCGACCATGGTGCCGCAATAGGTGTCGCCCCACTTCACATAGTCACCGTCAGCAAGTGTCTGGACGTCAAAAGTTTCCATCGAAGAATTGCCATTGACCAAATAGGAAACCCACATCGGTTCCGTAAGGCTCAAATCGAGCACTCCGTCATTGAAAAAAATGTCGTTGAGCCAGCTACCATTAGGACTATCATAACTGAAACGGTAATCAGCAGCGGCGATTCCGTCCATGACATCTTTAATCGTAACGGCCTCGTCGGCAAAGCGGAATCCCCAAGCCAAAGCCGTGTCGGGCTCGGCCCAATTGACGATGAAGACCACTTCGTTTTCGCCCTCGCCAATCCAATAGCGGATGTCGGCAGGGTCGATGGTTGCATCCTGTTGTGCAAACAGGTTGGTCGTAAACAGACCAAAGATTCCCAGAAGGAATAAGAGGGTAAAGTTTTTACGCATAATAATATAATTTTAGGTTTGACATTCAATCCATTACATTACAATGCTTGGGGAAAACGAGGGGGTACACCTTAATCCATAAGGAAAGCCAGCTCTTGTCCCGAAAGCCTTGTTTCAGCGACAGGCGGCAGGTCTTCTGACTTACTCCTTTGTTCTGACCGCCTTCCCGAAAGACTAGATTTTCAGTGGCATAGTGGCCAGCGTGAAGAGCTTACAGCAGCGGGAACTGTCCGGGATTTGCACCCGGTTCCCTATTGAGCCTTGCGGCACCGCTTATCGGCGGCAAAGATAAAGTAAAATCTGATATAGCGGGATGAAAAAAGGCAAAAAAAGTACAGATTCCTCATGGGAATGGAGTAGGTGTTGTTTTGTGACCCACGGCGGCATGTAACCGTTACCCACTTGTAACTTTTGCAGCCGCCGCGGTTAACTTTATGTCTTTACTCCATTCCCCTCGCTTCGCTCGGGGAATCTCTATTGCTTCACTACCTTCCGGACTTTTCTTTATAAAGAAGCTATTTTATTAGATTTCTTTCTTTACAAAGAAACTTTTTTTAGAATTTCTTTCTTTACAAAGAAAAATATTGTATTTTTGCAGCGAAAATAAAACATATCCAAATATGGAAGCATTGTTTTTGGCGTATACCCGAAGATTGGAAGAAACAGATTGCACTTTTCAGCGTTTTCTCTATAGCAAAATTGACTGGGACGAGCGTCTCATCGGCATCAAAGGAGCCAGAGGTGTTGGGAAAAGTACTATGATGCTCCAGCACATCAAATTGACTTTCAAAGATTTGTCGCTTGCATTTTATGTTTCACTTGACCACATCTGGTTTAGCGACCACACCTTATCCGAGCTGGTAGAATACCTATACACACATGGTGTCACCCATGTTTTTTTGGACGAGGTGCACCGTTATCCGACATGGATTCGCGAAATCAAAAATATTTACGACGCTTATCCACGGCTCCACATCGTGTTCACTGGTTCGTCGCTTCTCGAGATAGACAACGCAGAAGCCGACCTCTCGCGAAGACTGCGGATATACACCTTGCCTGGTCTGTCGTTCCGAGAATACCTTGCCATCAACAAGATCGCGCAACTCCCAGCCCTTTCGCTCGAAGACCTGTTGACACATCACATCCAAACGGCATCATCCATCACCTCAAAGTTGAAAGTGCTGCCTCATTTCGAAAAATACCTCCAACAAGGCTATTATCCCTTCTTCCTCGAAACCACCAATATGGAAAGTTATTTTGAGCGGCTTCAACATGTGGTGACTACAGTCATTGAAAACGACATACCCGCCGTGGAGGACATTGAATACGAGACACTTCGAAAAGCGAAACGACTCCTGATGACCTTGGCTAAGATGGTTCCGTTTACGCCCAACATGACCACATTTTGCGAAATCTTATCCACGACACGCAACCAACTGATTCGTTTGTTGTCGCTTTTGGAACGTTCGGCACTCATCCGCCAGTTGACGGCTGAGACAAAGAACCTAAAAGCCCTGGGCAAGCCTGACAAAATACTATTCGACAACTCCAATCTGATGTATGCGCTCAACAGGTCTGCGGACACAGGCACCATCAGGGAATCGTTCTTTTCGGCCATGCTTTTCGTCAACCATGGCATCAGCTACCCGAAACAAGGCGATTTATTAGTTGACGGACAGTTCCTTTTCGAGGTGGGCGGTAAGAGCAAAGGCTTCAGCCAAATCAGCGACCTGCCCGACAGTTATGTTGCAGCGGACGAGATTGAAATCGGCTTCGGGAACAAAATCCCATTGTGGCTGTTTGGGTTGTTGTATTAAACAAGGAAAACGGAACTGCGGCGGAATCCCTATTTTTTCACAGCCACCCGCGCCGTATAGTTTTTTCCCTCCGCATCCGTAACGCGCAGCAGATAAACCCCTTCCACCAAACTACTCACGTTGATTTCATTGCTGCCTTGCACGGTTTTCACCATCTGCCCAAGGGTGTTGTAAACCTGCACCTCGGCAGCTTCGGAGCCTTCAATGTGAACCGTTTCCGTTGCGGGATTGGGCCAAATGGTCAGATGGTTTTTCGTCGGTTCGTCAAGGCTGCTGTGATCGGAGTAATAGCATCCCAACACAAAACTTTCGTCCTCGTCTTCCCAAATCTTGAATTGCAGCAACTTGCTGTATATCGGGACATCCATTTCTGCTGCATTCCAAATCCTGTTAAGGCCGGCTATTTGCTCGATACTCACCGATGCTTCGTAGGTCATGTCGTAGCCATAGTCGAAACGCCATTCCCCATAATTGAAAGCAAATAAATGGTAGGCCGTGCAGTTGTTGTGGTCATCGTATGAATACTCGTATTTATCGACGTATGACCACTCTGGCGAGTCATTCCGATGATCAAAGTAAATCATGGAAAGCTTATTGCCGGACTCGTCGTATTCATACAAGTATCTGCCAAAGCTTCTCAATTGGTCGTAATAGCGTTCATATTTAATCATTTCGGAGCATAAGCTTTGCTCGTTGTAGGCATACTCCGTCTTAAAATACAACACCCATTCGTTATCCCCATAATAATTGATGTGTTCCTCCTTGCATAGTCCTTGTGCATTGTAGGCATATTCAAATTTGGTTTCGGGCTGCCACTCACCTATAGCATTGCAACTGTAAAACGTTTCGTTTTGAAGCAAACCGTTTTCGTATTCGCAGACCTCTTTGCCTTTTTCGTACCAATCGTTATATGCATACTCATATTTCATGAGCAGAACCATGTTTCCAGCTTCGTCGTATTCAAAGGTGAATTTTTCGGTCAATTTCCATGCGCTATCCGACAGATAAGAATGGATTTCTTCCTTTATCAGGCCTTGCGTGTTGTAGATGTATTCTTCCTTCGTCGTGGAATTGTAATAAGTGTCAAGGTGTGTCACAGAAGTCAATCGGTTTTGCTCATCGTAGGTGTTTTCGAAAGATTGCTGAAGCCACCAATCTTTGACACCTTCTGAATAATAGCGGGATTCCTTGGTGCAGTTGAGGCGGTCATCATATTCATATAGGAATTTGGCCGATTCCCCAATGACGCTGTCCAACTTCACGCTGAAATTGTTCTCGTGACGGTTCAGCCGTTCCACATGCTGGATTTTGGCTTTCATGGACTTCAAGGCCTCCGGCTCGTTTTGGGTTTGTTGTGCCGCGAGCGACACGATGCAGCACATCAGGGCTGCAATAATGATTGACTTTTTCATTGTTTTATGATTTTAATAGGTGATGTTTTATTCAAGGAAGGGGTTGTGTGTGGAATTCAGAGGATGTGTGATGTATAGATGGTTGTGATTCTATGGAGTCCCACCAATAATAGTCTAGATAGTAAAAATAATAAGTGGTATCAGGCAACAAATCCGTTAATACCAAGTCGAAGCAATCCTCCTTTTTTGACATTTCAGTTCGAAGGTTGTCGTTATCATAAATGGAGCCGTTGTCCTTGAGCCGATAACAAAAAAAAGTCCTGCTATGCCTTTCCATATCTTTCCAGAAATATCTTATGTGAACGCTCTCAGGTTTCACTGTGATGACTTCATAATCACCATATCCCATTTCAGGATGAAATTCTTCGCTTTTTGTACAAGCCGTAAGCAGTAACACGGCCATACACATCGATATCAATAGCTTTTTCATTTTTCTGGATTATTGATTATTGTATTGAACGTCTTCGTAATGGTTGACATGGAATTGAAACCATTGTCAAACTCATAGTAGTAGTAATAAGTGGCGTTTTCCTCCAAGTTCAAAAGGTCAGCGCACACGATTAAGTTATAAACTTGCATTTCGGTTCGAGTCATGTTGTCCTCATTTGTGCCATAGTAAATATAGATGTTTTGCATATTAATATGACTGACGCTACATCTAAATGACGCTGAGTTTGGACCTATTGTAATCTGTTCAGAACTTACATGAACAATGGTTGTGTTCACTTCAGGAACTTTCGTGCAGGCAGCCATTGCGCTCAGCATTACCAGTACGATGAAATGTAATTTTCTCATTTTCATTTACTTTTATTATTATTAAAACTATATCCTATGCCGACTTTCCCTTCAATGGATTTTAGACTGGTCGTTACTGCCTCTGTCGTTAGAACAAAATGACCCATTTTGAACACCAACCCGGCAGAAACATCCACCCCAATTAGGGAATAAGCTTTGTTGCGCACCCAACGGTCATCCATTGTTTTCCATGACAAAGAACGATTTCCGAAACCCATTCCGAGTTTAAAAGATGCCCAATCGTTGATTTTGGGTACGATGCCGCCTATGACGGAAAGCGCGGAAAAAGCGTATTCGTTTTTATAAAACGGGAGAATGTCGTTCACATAGCCATATTTATCACACTGGGCATCAGGAAATATGCCAGCAAAGTGGAGGCCGCTCATTACTGAAACGAACCATCCACATTGCCCAAACTGTCCAACTGAAAACCCTATCGAAGGGTTATGGGTATTGCTATAGGCACCGTTTAAGGTGAAAAACAAGACATGGTTGCTTTGCGCGGCTTGACCTTCGTGTCCGTCAACACCCACCTGTGGAGGGTCTGTCCTGATAATTGAACAAAGCAAATCTTCTGATTGGAAATCTGAAGCTAAAGCTTGCATCTTCATTCCTCCTACCATCAGCAGGAGCGCAAGCAGGGTGTAAATCTTCAAGTTTTTCATATTCCGTTGATGTTTAATTTGTTATTCTATTTTAGATTCCCTTTCGGGAATGGAGCAATGTTTGTTTTGTTAACCGCGGCGGCAAGAGCAACTTACCCACCAGTAACACCTCACACCGCCGCTTGATAAATTATGCCTCCACTCCATTCCCTTGGGAATCTCTATTCCTTCACCGCCACCCGCGCCACATGGTTTTTCCCATCCGCATCGGTTACACGCAGCAGATAAACTCCATTCACCAATCCACTCAAATCAATCTCATTAGTCCCCCGCACAGTCTTCAACATCTGCCCAAGAGCATTGTAAACCTGCACCTCGGCAACTTCGGAGCCTTCGATGTAAACCGTTTCCGTGGCAGGATTAGGCCAAACGGCAAGATGGTTTTCCGTCGAGTCGTCGATGGAATTGAAGCCCGAGTAATGGAAATCCATCAAATAATCAGGCTCCCCATTTTCCAATAGTGTGAGTTGCTGCAACTTGCTATAAACTGGAGCATAAACCATCATTTCTTCCCATAAGGCATCCCAGAATCGGTCAAGACCTGCTATTTGCTCAATATCCACTGTCGGGTCGTAGGTCATGCCGTAGCCGTAGTCAAAATGCCAATTCCCGGAATTGTAGTAATATCTGAGATAACTTGTGCAGTTATTGTTGGCATCGTAGGTGTACTCATATTTTTCGGTATTTGTCCACGCTTGCGAGTTGGAAGGATGACCATAATAAACCAAGGAAACAAGGTTGTTTTCGGCGTCGTATTCATACACACTTCTGGTGTGGCTGTGCCATTCGCCGTTTGCATAGTAGTCATAGAAAATCCTCTCGGAGCGCAAGCCTTGTTCGTTGTAGAAGTATCCGTTTTTCTCGGAAAAAGCCCAATCCTCATATATGTACTCACTGATGATTTCCTCGATACAAAGCCCTTGGGTATTGTAAGAGAAATCGTTCTTGCTTTCAGGCTGCCACTCATCTTCAAAGTGGTAAAACACCGCGGTTTGCATCAGGCCGTTCTCGTATTCACAGGTTAATTTCCTATATTCAGACCATTCGTCACCGGCATACAAAACGTATCTGACAGCCAAAGTCATGTTTTCGTCCTCGTCGTACTCGTATGTCCATTTGTCGAATGGTTTCCAACTGCCATTTAATGGATATGAGGCGATTTCTTCCATGATCAGACCTTGTGCGTTGTAGGTGTATTCTTCCTTTATCGTTGAATTGTAATAATTGTCAATATGTGTCATAGAAATCAAGCGGTTAAACTCGTCGTAGGTGTTTTCAAAAACATCTTCAAGCCAGTCATCATAATAACGCATTTCCTTAGTGCAGTTGAGGCGGTCGTCGTATTCATATAAGAAACGAGCCTCATTCCCGGTGACGCTGTCCAACTTCACGGTGAAATTGCTCTCATGTCGGTTCAGCCGTTCCACATGCTGGATTTTGGCTTTCATGGACTTCAAGGCTTCCGGCTCGTTTGGGGTTTGTTGTGCCGAGACCGACACGATGCAGCACATCAAGGCTGCAATAATCATGGATTTTTTCATTGTAGTATGATTTATCTATAGAGAACAATATCGATAGTATCTGTCCAAGAATTTAAAATGGTGTCAAAAACGACATAATCCGTGGCCGTAAAGGTGAACCTTGTGGTACGTTCTGCGAGTAGACCCTGGTTGTTACGAGCCGCTTCAACGGTGACCATTCCCTCGGCATCAGTATAGGCATAATGCGTTCCTTCAACAATGAGGTCATAATCGAAACCGTCGAGTTCCTCGGTCTTCAGGCTTACATTCGACAGGGGTCTTCCTTCATCCGACTGCACACGGAAAGTCACAGGATCCCTGTTGATGAATAAATCGCCATAAACATCGCCCTTACATGCGGACATGACCATAAGCAGCATTGCTGCAAACATAACAAGCAGCGTTCTGGAACTAAATCTCTTGTTGTTCATAATATTTTTAATTTTAGGTGTTAGTTATTGGATTTGAAATTCATAATGCAAAAGTATAGCAAAAAACATCCAAAAAATCATCTTGTCAAGCCCCCATGGGATTTTGTCCCTATGATTTTTGCTGAAAACGACTCAGAATAGCATCATTTTTATATTGGAAAGTAAACACCGATGCTGTAAAGCAACATCACTGGGACGTTCTTATTCGCCTCTGGGATATTAGGTCCTTCACCCACTTTAGCTCCGAGACCTATTTGGAATTGAAATACTTTTGGTGCCCTGAAGGTATAGACAGGGCCAAGTAACGCTTGAGTATAAGTGTTACCTATGCCTTGGTGCCAATATAACAACGAAATCATAGAACTGTTGATGAATGGCTTGAAGTGATAATTGATGCCTGCACCAAAACTCCTGAATCCAATTCCAGCCTGAGCACTGAAATGGTTGCCAAACATGAACTCGAAGTCAGCTCCGACGAGACCGCCGCCACCTTGAAGTAAACCTGCCGAGATGGACATTTTCTTTTCACTGGGAACGCGTTGCGCCATCAATTGAACTGAAAACAATGCAACCAATACGATTAAAACAAATCTTTTCATGATACATGGATTTAATTGTTGATTGATAATTGTTGATTGATTTTAGATTTACCCTGCAAAACTATAGCAAAATTTCGCCGAAAAAGCAAGCCTCGGCCAAAGTACAAATTTTTGTCACCGAAAAATTTTGCAACAAACTAAAATCCAATGGATTGAAAAATTCGTATTACAAACTTTTTTAGTCAAATCAGGTCGGAAATCAGACCAAAATGGCCTATTATTATCCTCAAATCATTCAGTTTTTCGATGCAAGCGGATAGGAATTAAGCCAATCGGCCACATTGATGACGCGGATGCCTTCGTATTGGAATTCCTTTTGGCGGGTCCTTGCAAGCAGTATTTTAGGATAAGCATCTTTTATCTTCAAAAGTGGTGAAACTTCACGCTTAAATGTCTCCTCATGTGAGATATCGTCGGCTACTTGAAAATATATCTTCTCGTTTTGTTTCATGGCGACGAAATCAATCTCACCATGGTACATTGTCCCAACATAGACCTCATAACCGCGCCGCAACAACTCTATAGCCACAACATTCTCAATAACCCGCCCTATGTTCAGGTTTTTTGTTCCAAGCCTTGCAAATTTAAAAGAATGATCCGAAAGATAGAACTTGTCGTCGGTGGTTAGATATTTTTTGCCGCTGATATCGTAACGACGAATGCGATAAAAGGCAAACGCATTGCAAAGATAATCAATGTATTTTCCGACAGTCTTGTCATTTGTCTTGATTTTGTTGGAAGTCAATGTATCTGCTATCTTCCTGACAGAAGTGATGTTTCCGATATTATCCATCAGAAAATCAATAAGTTTGTTAAGAAGATGAACATTCCTGATTTTATATCTCCTAATGATGTCGCGAACTATGAGGGCGTTGAAAACCTCGTCATTGATGTAGGAATACTTCTCTTTTTTTGTGGTGTAAAGATAAGAGCCAGACATACCTCCTTCTTCGAGATATGAATCGAATGCAATATTATAGTCTATTGATTGGTAGTATTTTACATATTCCCTAAATGAAAACGGAAAGATTTTCAACTCAAATGTTCTACCAGTAAACAAAGTCGCTAAGTCGCTGCTTAGCAGAAAGGCATTCGAACCGGTCACATATATGTTGTATTTCTCCAAGGCATGCAGACTATTGACGGCTTTTTCGAAATTCTCACACATTTGGATTTCGTCAATCATGACATAATTGTCTTTCCCTTCTTGATATGAGTTTTCAATAAAATCGTGCAGTTTATGATATTCAAGCAAAGGCTCAAATTTCAAAAGGTTGAAATTTATGTGGATGACATTAAGATTCTTTTCTGTCAATTGGAGCTTTTCGACAAACATTTCCATAAGCTTTGATTTGCCGCTTCTTCTAACTCCGGTAATCACTTTTATATCTGGAGTTTGTTTTGTGTGTTCCAGTTGCTCCAAGTATAAATCTCGTTCTATTAACCTTATGTTAATCATAATATTAAGCTTTTCTATTTCGCAAAAATACGACTTTTTTGTTTTTGCGAAATAGAAAAGTTGAAAAAGTTTGTTTTTCTACTCAATTAAGTCGGAAATCGGGTCTTTTCCGAGGGTTTTTCCGAGGTTAGAGCGGTATT
>JAEEGI010005555.1_pt1 | contig 29007 bp, 20 predicted proteins | sample 8958751 | NCBI WGS metagenome assembly JAEEGI01 (sample SAMN16246545, study PRJNA631951) | gut metagenome | biome: gut microbiome; feature: rumen; material: KS-attached | host: Bos | place: Iran: Karaj | collected 2018-10 | reverse complement strand
ACTTAAAAAAACACCAATACCGATTATAGACAATTATCGAAAGAGTTGGTTTCTTCGCAACCGTAGTTTTCTCGCTTCGGCATACAAGCAAGCTTGTCTGCGCTCGGCTTATCGAAAACGTTCCGCGTCGCCGCACATGCTGTAGACTTGGTTGGAAATTCAATCCGAAAGATTGGTTACATTGCGTTTGTTGCTGCCTATGTTGAGGGTATTGAGGGGTGAAGGAAAGGGCCAGTGGACCTTTCCGATAGCGGTAGCGGAGAAGCAACCCCCTGCGGTTGCCTTTTGCCAAAAGCAAAAGCCCGCCGATTCGAACACAGCGGGCAAAAACATTGCAAATCCGACACAACAAACCACGACTGGAACATCCGCAGCGACGGTATTTCAAAGAGTTCGATTACATGCATTTGACAAACAGTTTTCGTCAATTGAAGGTGGTGTTCCATTCAAACGACAAATATTTTGCACGTCCGATACATATCGAACAGGTTTACCCTGTAGCACAAGAATGCTTTCCTTACATGTCCCATCAATCATTATAGTATTGCCATTATTATCATCGTATCCTGCTTTGCCATTACAATGAAAGCCTATGGCATTGAGAACATCTTCATTAAGTACGATTGGGAATGCAACATTAATTGAGTGACTATTTGGTACAGCACCAATAACAACAGACCCAATTGTAGAATACTTAATCAGTTTCTTGTTGACACTATCCCACAGATAATTACCGTCTTCAATTTCTATCTCGTATTTTATCATAAATTTGATGAATTTTGTTTTTCAAGTATAATTGCTGTGCTTTTAATTGTTAGCGATTTCTTATAGGTAAGATTCGACAAACGCTATTACTTATTCCTTGATGCCGATAGCACGACGGTTAAGCAAAGTATAGTAATAAGTACCATGTATGCCCACACCTATTGCATTTCCAACCACTGACTGTTTCTTTGTTTGTGTCTTGGCCGGATAATCCATTTGCAATTAACTTACCTACACCACCTCCCGCAATGGCTCCAATCGGCCCCGCAATCATTGTTCCTGCCGCTGTTATACCTAGGGTCAATGCGGCATACCCTACTTTTTCAATGGTGCTGTTTTTTTTGCACAGTTGTACCTATTATTTCCTCACAACCACATATTGGACATTTCACTTTTGGTGGGTTCTTTTTATTCACTTTTGGGTCATACAAACAGACAGAACCCATTAATCTGCCAGACAACCGTTGTTTAACAATCGTTTTGCGGGTGCAAAGATACGACTATTTTTTCATTTTTTACGTTTTGTCATAGTGTTTTTTCATTTTCAACCATATTGCTTCACAATTATTCAATATACTTCTGTCTGTTTACACATATCCAATTCGACGGAACATCCGCAGCGACAGGTAATAGGCCGACAATTATATCATTGCAACTCCTCTTTCTATGAAATACTATTCTTCTTCAATTTTACTGCAGTGCCATAGGCAATCATATCAGGTTTGCAAACTCCTTCATCATCACTATAATAAGTCGATGATGAAATATACGTAAAGCCAACAATTGCATCGGCACCTAAATCTTCTGCAGCACTTATCAAATCATTTTTTAGATGGTCCATCTCCTCACCTACAAAATAATAATCTTCTCTAAATGATCGTACTATACCAAGGTAGGCCACAATAGTAAAACCTTCAATTGATTGTGTTGTCGTAATAATCATACTTTATTGTTATTTATCGAATTTTCAAATCATAAGCACAATAACATTACTGCTTGGCAATTTTGGTTGAAACATATCATCTTCCCTTATTCCATACATTATTGCCGAAGGCTGGGGTATGTTATGCATCTGGAACATTACTGTAGCGCCTTATTTTTTTATCGTTACTTAAAAGAATATTTTTTACTTTATCGTCCGAAACACATATCGTTGGGCGTTGTCTTGCCGTAACATCGAAATACCACCAGAGTTTTTCGTATGCAAGTTCTACTCGTAATTCGTCATTGTCTTCGTCCTCTCCTATTGTATACATGGCTCGCAATAATTTGGCTGTGATAGCAGCATCATGTTTGATATGGTTAAGGGTTCTTTCAAATTCATTCTCATCCTGAATCATATAGTCGTGACTCAACTGAATTAAGGCGACACTAATCAGTTGCTGCATTTTTTCAGAGTCATCTTTACTGATGTGATTAGCTATCTTTTTTATAGCCCATGCAGAAGTTGTTCCCAATGCCACGGCACCACCAATAGCCCATCCTTTTCCGAAAGCAGAACCGATATAAGTCCCAAGAGTTGCCATTCCTATAGTAGTCGTATTGACGACAAGGTTTTTTATAAATTGTGGTTTGGAAATACTATTAGCAAGAAAACAGCGATACATATCGGGAATGGTAATTATTGTAGTCAATGCGATATTTCCCATAATATTTGTTCGCAGTGACTTTACAACAACATTTCTTGCTGCGGCTCCATAGACAGGTCTTCCTGCAATTGTTGTAGCAATTTCATCAATTATCGTTTTTCCAACAGAGGTTTGTCTGACATTGTTGACAACTGTTTTCGAATTCGAAGTTACAGCTGCGGACAATCGCCTTCCTATTTCTGTTCGGATAAACTGCATATTTAGTACGCCCGAACTCATTGTTATCGTTCCATTGTTTAGCCCCTGTACCAAAGCACTTTGAACGACATCTTTCCTATCCTCGGAAGAATGACATTTCATAAGGCCAAGTCCTGATGTAATCACAAAAGAGATTCCAAAAGAGGATAACGCAGACACTGTTTGACTTTTGACATCGAATACTAAAGAATCAATATTCCCAGCTTTAGCAATATTTCGCGATTGTCTATATGTCACAGAGCCTCGTTTAACTAGTTTGACAGCATCGTCTGGGTCTGTATGGTCAGGCACTTTACCTTCCATTATCTTTTTTCGCATTTGCTTAATCGCCTCATCATATTGATCTTTGGGAACTTCTATTGTCTGCTCTTTTAACACTTGTCCTTCTTTCACCTGTTTTCCATACCGATACAACCCTGTCTCATTGTCAAATGCAGCGGCAATACTATCATGAGCGTTTTGACAATATTTGGTTTGAATGGTTGTTCCGTCAACAACTCTGTCCGCTCCATTTTTAGAATTGCTTCTACCAGGCATTTCAACATTGTGTCCAGAAAGCAAATCCACAAGATTATTAGCATCTTCTGCAGCAAAGCCGTGCCCAGCCAAACCATACTTTCCACAATGATACTTGGTCCACTGTGTGTTTTCTTCTATCTGTATAGCAGATATTGTTGAAGCAACTGCCAATTCTGATTGTTTTACCCCGTCTACATCACTGTCTTTTCTAATAATGTCTATAATGAAACAATGACCGCAACTGGGGCAATTCAGCTGGTGTTCTTTAAGTTCTTGTCCACAATTGGTACAATAGTGTTTCATTCAAATGCCTCCGCTTTTTCTTCTGCTGTTGCCGTATCAAGTAATCTATAATATGCAATGGTTATAGCAGCGGGAAGCATTCTTTTGTATGATGGTCCTAACAAATCATAGGTAGTCCATATTCCACCAATTGCCCAGCCTACAGGACCTGCCAACATAGACATTAAGCGACCACCTGCAAATTTGGCAATTGTCCCAGCAAGTACTTTCGATCCAATCTGTTTTGAAATATTTACAAGTATTATAGAAGTCATCCGAATCATTAATGGCAAGGCAATTTTACTGGATGATAGCACATTCTTAAGGTCTTCTGCCTTGTTAAATTTATTTGATATATGCTTGACATCCTCGTCCGTCATTTTTTCAGCCGCAGTAGCAAGCATTTTTTGCAATAGGTATCTTTCGATTAACTCAGTTGTATTGTCCTTGTGAAAATTTACGTTTACTTTCTTGCAAACATCCATCAACAATTCACGGTACGACACACCATGTCCACGGAGTAAATTGCGAATTTTATTTCCTCCACATCTTTGGAGTTCATCAACAATGTCAGGCAACACATCTTTCATATTGTTAGGATAGTTCGCTACATAGCTTTTTCTTTTCGATAGAGTCTCTAATAAGAGTTTTCGACCTTTAGCATCAAAAACAAGAATGTCTGCAATGGCTTGCAGTTCATCATTTGAACGACTGGAGAGAAAAACTAAATCTTTGTCCATAGGTGTTTTTGTTTGTTAGATATACTAATTTTTGCAAAATTACTATTTCTTTCTTTTCAATTTCTGATTATAGACAATTATAGATAAATTTATAGTTGGTCGGGAAGGGTGGGGTAGAGTTGGTGGAGGTAGGCCTTGAGGTGGTAGTCGGCACCGCGGGCATAGCTGCTGTCGCGGTCTTTGACCCACTTGGGACCGGTGAAGAAGTTCCGCATCTTGCGGTAGTTGGCTCTCTCCGTCAGGTTGCGAACCAAATAGATGAGCTCGTATGAGTTGCCGTTTTTCCCATGCCACTCTATGGGTTCAACCTTCTCGGGACGCATACGTCCTGAGAACCGGTAGGCAAAGAGCTGCTTGGTGGCAGCGGACGAGTCGATATAGCCCGCCTCTGCAAGATAGTCCACCAGCTGAACAAACGGCTCGACTCCCGCCTTGATAACTTCTGAATGCAGTCCAAAGTACTCCTTGGAGTCGTCCGCCTCGTTATGGAATGAGAAATAGTCGTCGGGCAAGCAGAACTCGGTGTCAATATAGCCGCCACCTTGCAGGATAATGGGTTCAATCTGCTCGCGCTCCTTGGGCTTGAAACGGTCGTAGTTGTCGCGGTAGAATTGGCACATATAGTCGAACAAGTCTTGATTATACCGATCGTACTTCCGCATATACACATCCTCGTCGCCATCCTCGAATAAAGAATCAGTGGCCTCGCTCAACTCCTTAGACGAGCGTCTGATGGGGTGTTCCTCGTTCCTGAATATACTTGCCACAACATCCAGACTATTGGCAATATCTTCATCAGACGGGTCAGTGTGATAAACAATCTTTGGCCAGACATCTTCACAGATGCAACTTGTAAGCAAAAGGTCACAGTCCGACGTATCTATGATGCGGACAAAAGCATCCTCGTCCTGCGCATCGAAGGCTTGCCGCAACAGCGTCATTGTGGCGGAGGAGCTACCGATAGTGCGAATAATCTCAGGGACAGCGTATGGCGCAAAGACCTGAAGTGCATCGTAAATCTCTTTGGCCGTCAATACCCGCTGCGGGGCAGGACGGTAAAGTGAAATGTCTTCGTGGATGAAACGATTGTTGTAAACGTAGGCCAACTTGTAGTAGAGCGGGAGCAAGATTTGAAGATAAAAATTATCGTTTTCAAGCAAGGCCGGGTCGGTGTCGGGCTCATCCTTGTCGGACATAAGGTCGGGATGGGCTGTGGCAATGTGTTTGCTACTGCCTGCCTCGTTCAGCCCTTTGTAGTAGAGCTTCAGTCGTTCAGCCTCCGATATATAATCCATCCACTATTCCTTTTTTTCGCCGTTCTGTCTCCCTGATTGGCGGTTGCACTTCAATAAAAAAGCATGGAGACAACGTTGTCAGTTTCAACTCTTGAGGTTTTGCCCGACCTGATTGAATGAAACCTTTGAACTTTATCCCATGCTATAAATATGCTGACGCACAAGGGCGTTAACATACCGAATAAGCAAAGGCATCAGTATCACGGTTTTCAATCAAGATGAAATTGGGCAAATTTCAAGAGTGACCTTTTACAAATGCTTTCTTGCACCGATTAGACATACTCGCGTCCAAATCGGCTGCAAATATACACATTTTTTTTGATACATGATGCCTTTGGGATAAAGTTCTTTTCAAATGTAAGGAATCCAGCACCTTGAAAAACGGCAGAATGACATGAAACGGGGATAGCATATCCAAGAATCCACTTCCAATGTCAATGAAATACTTTGGCGCGGCACTCATTTTCATGTACCCCCAAATTGCACCTTCGCTGTAGGTTTGCTGAAAGATCGCTATTTCTACGCCACTTCAACGGTAGATCGACACTATTTCGACACTTTTAGAGTGTAGAAATGGCGTTGAAGTGATGTGACATTAGTGGCGGTAAAGCGACGAAATAGCGGAGCCACAGTGGATTGGCATCAGTCCTTGGGGTTGGAGATTCCAATAATAATACAATTCCATTGGTGTACGAAAAAAAGCAATTAAAACATCAGTAAGTAATACAAAATTAATATTATATGTTATGTTTTTGTATAACGAGGGCTTAAGTGTGCTGGAGGCATACAATCCCATTAACCCCACACTAAAAACCGTAGGTGTGCAGTGTGGGGAAATAATGCCCATCCCATGCGTGTCGGAGATACGCTACAACATAACTATCAACAAAGTAGCGTGCCTCCAGCACGCAGAAATAGGATACCTGCCTCCCACCCCACACGGCACTTCGTTTCGTGTGGGGTTAATAAGATTACGTGCTTTCAGCACTTTTATCGGACACTAATAAAAAAAACTTGTTGGTTTGAAAGAAAGTTGTATTTTTGCACTTTGGAAATGTACTACTCATATAACTATGTGACTGAAATGAAAAGTCCTTTTCGGCAATACGCTGCATAGGGGAAAAGAACACTTTTTCAGACTATTACACTTGGCCGAATGCAAGAAAAAGGTTAATGTATGTTAAAAATGGGTCACATTTTCAGGGTTTGTGTGTTATATGGGAAAGCTGCCGCCACAGCACACAGGAAAGCCGAAAACTGTATAAAAGAGTAGGCGCATTATTAAAGACGCTATAGTACAACGTATGACTGATTATTGCAAAATATTCTCATTGTCGCGTCCCTTCGGGACGCTGGGAGTGAGTATATTCTGTCACCGCACTGCACAATATACGATGTTGCTCCCTTCCGGTCGCGACTCTGTTTATTGCTTGTACGGTGTTATTGATATTCAACCTCTTCGAGGCTGTAAAAAAAATAGTCGTATTAAAACTAGAGCAATTAAAAGATAACAGACTGAAATGAAGAAAAGATTGACACTGACCGCCTTACTGATGATGGTAATGACCACCGCATGGGCGGACACACTGGATGTGTGTCTGCCGTGGAACCAGGTGCAGTATGTAGTACCCATCAATGCCAACTACGCCGACTGGGGCTTCGAGAACGAGTTTATCTACCCCGCCTCGCGTGTGGGAGAAATGGCGGGTGGAGCGATAACGCAAATCACCTTCTACGCCGTGCGCGACTCGTTGGATTTCACCGAGACTTTCATGCTGCGCATGGAGGAGGTGACGGACAGTGCCACACAGCCCCTTTCGTGGGTTCACAGCGATGCCATGCGGCTGGTATGGACTGGTTCGGCCACTATCCGCGACAGCCTGTGGACCATCACCCTCGACACCGCTTTCCCCTACATGGGCGGCAACCTTCTGCTTTCGTTCCTCTGCACGGGGCAGGACGGGGGCTTCTACACCAACGAAAACATTTTCTGCTCGTACGCAACAAACTACAACTCGTTAAACTGCCGCAACGCCAACGCGCAGCATGTAATCAATAGCTGGGCTTATGCCCCGCAGAGGCTGCCGTCGGCCACATTTGTATACACGCCCAATGCCGTGGCCGACTGTCACCGCCCGTTGGTGGTAACGGTCGACAGTGTGGGACCGTATGCCGCTTCTCTGAGTTGGGACACCGTGAGCGGGGCCTTGGGATATGAGTGGGAGCTGTATGCCGGAGAGTTTTTGTCCGACAGCGGATTTACAACCAATAATACACTAATTTTCAACACACTCAGCCAAGCTACGGACTATATTTTCAGGATGCGGACCGTGTGCGACTCGGACAGCCGAAGCGTCACCGTACAGCGGACGTTTTCCACCCTGTGCGATGTAATCACGCCGTTCGACCTTCCGTTTGTGGAGGATTTCGAAGATTATCCCACCATGAGTAACTTCCACGGCATAAGGTGCTGGACCCTCCTTGCCTACAGCCGCGAGTACATGTTGCGCGTGGAGAGCAACACTGATGGCAACAAGGTATTCAGTTTTTGTCCACAAGACAACAGCACCCCGCAGTTTGCCGTACTGCCCGAAATGCAGGGAATACGGGGCATGCACCTCACCTTCAGGATGCGCAACAGCTACTGTATAGCCAACATGCAGGTGGGTGTGATGACCGACCCCACAGATACGCTGACTTTCACGCCTGTGGCGGCATTCGATACGGTGATGACGGCGAATGTGTGGCAGAATATGGAGGTAATTTTCCCCTACTATGCCAGCAATACGGGACATATTGCCTTCCGTGCCGGTATGGCACCGACGGTGACAGGATGTTGGATTGAGATTGACGACATAGCGATTAACAACATCCCTACATGCAACCCCGCGCAGGGAATAGAAGTAACCCATATTACCGCGACCTCGGCCGACATCGTGGTGCACGATAACGACACCACCGGGGTCACCTACGCTGTGACCCTCACGGGAGGCGGGACCACTCGCACGGCAACCTTTACTGGCACTACCCTGACGCTTACCGCCCTCAACCCCACAACCGACTATACCGTCAGCGTGAGGAAGCACTGCGCCGACAACACCGGGCATCTGCCCCTCACAGCAACATTCCACACCTTGTGCGCTCCGATGCAGCTGCCTTGGAGCGAATCGTTCGAGAACATCGGGACCACCATTCCCGAATGCTGGAAAACAATAAACAGCCAATCCAACCACTATTCCATTGCCACCGCAGTGAGTTACGGCTCGGGGATGCGGTCGCTGACGGGCTACAGCCTGCATACACCGGAGCTGCTGGTGGTGCTGCCCGAATTCGACATGCAGCCCGACAGCCTGCTGCTGGGCCTTGAGGTGATGCGCTACACCCACGGCTCCGACTCGGCCTCGGGGGTGGAGGTGGGCATACTGGCCGATACCGCCGATGCTTCGACATTCATGCCTATGTCCACATGCATTCCCACCAGCTTCTGGACTTGGGAGCACTACAACGTCACATTCCCCGGCCACACATCGGGACGTGTTGCTTTGCGGTTCCTCGGCGTGCAGAACGTATCGGAAACGGCACACACCTTTGTCGACAACATCACCGTGGAGGCATTGACCGACTCGTTTGCCGACACCTGTGCCCAACCCACAGGCATCCGGGTGACCGACATACATGGAGACCGGGCCACACTGCATATCACCTCGCCGATGGCTGTGCCGCACTATATGGTTTATGCAGGCAGCTACAACTTGGAAATATTTAGCAGTGTATGCACGCTTACCGGTCTTGCCAACGACAGCCTGTACACCGTGGGTGTCAGTTCCATCTGTGCCGACAGCAGCCTCACGGCCAGCACAATGGTGCAGTTCCGCACAGACATCTGCGCACCTATGCCGCTGCCCTGGAGCGAGAACTTCGACGCAGTGAGCGCAGTCAACTACTCGACCGGAGTGCCACTGACCGGCACACTGCCCTGCTGGAGCCGTTGCGGGAACGGATCGAGCACAATAAACAACGTATACGGCACAACCAACAACCGACTCGAGTTGGAGCTTGGCTCGTACAGCCGCAATAATGTCGTGGTGCTTCCCGAACTTCAAGGCAATCTGGCCAGTATGGAAATGAGTTTCACCAGCACACCCAGCTATCCCTATAATTCTACCGACCATATATTGCAGGTGGGCTACACTCAGACAGCCGACGACACTGCCAGTTTCCACCCCGTGTACAGCATCAATGCAGCGGACTATGTGGTAAGCTACAATGTGGTGCCACGCACAGAGACAGTTGCCTTTGACGGTGCACCCGCCGATGCCCGCATCGCACTGCGTATCCCTATGGGCGACATCGCCTTCGAATGGTATATCGACGACATTGAGGTGCACGCCGTGCAGCAATGCCCCGTTCCGCAGGGTGTTGCCGTGATGCACATAGGTGCCGACACCGCCGACCTGATTATCAGCGACACCGTTACAGGAGAAACCTATCGGATAGTCCTTACAGGTGGCGACACCATACAAACAATCACCCATTTGGGTACAAGCACCTTAACGCTCTCGGGCTTGATGCCTGCCACCGAATACACGGTGTATGTCAGTGCCTTATGTGCCGACAGCACATTGACCGCAGCGGTATCATGCACGTTCCGCACGATGTGTGCACCATTGACCTATGCCGATATGCCCTACACACTGGACTTTGAGGATTACCCCTCAGGGAATGCCGAAGAACCTTGCTGGCGATACTACAAAGTGTTGTCCGACGGGACGACGGTGGTGGAGCCGGGTCTTATACACATTGTGGAGAACGACCCATTGCTGGCAAGCGCGCAGAGCGGCATGAATGCACTGGTTGTTGCCTCGGGCTATAACACACCGACCTACTGGGTGCTGCCCGCAGTGGACAGTCTGTACGACAAGATGCTGGATTTCGGCTACCGCACAGCATGGGGCGCACATGTCAGCTTCAACTACCGCATTGACATCGGCGTGATGTCCGACCCCCTAGATCCAACCACATTTGTTCTGATGGACAGTATTGTTACAGTGACCGACACTTACCAGACCGTGCATGTGGAATTTAACAGCTATACAGGCAGCGGCCAGTATATCGCCATACGAAATCTGAGCGACGGAGGGCTGACCATCGACGACCTGACAGTGGACACCATATTGCCGCCGCTGTTCACACCCACAGGGTTGGAGTTGATAGCAGTAGACAGTATGTCGGCTACGGTGGCCTGGCAGCCTGGCGGCACAGAGACACGCTGGGCAGTAGAACTGTCGTGCGACGATATGCAGAGTGTAATAGAAAGCTACACGCAGACAGTGACATTTGCCGACCTCAGGCCACTGACAAACTACACTGTGCGAGTGGCAGCCCAAGGAAGGACTGGGCAGAAGAGCGACTGGAGTTTGCCCTTAGAGTTCACCACGCTGGACACCACCCATACCATAGGTATACAAACAGCAGAGACTGGCGGTGTAGCGGTATTCCCCAATCCGGCACGCGAAAGTGTGACCATTGAGGCAACAAGTCCCTCCACAATCATACTCATCAACCTCAACGGCAGTACCGTGAACTACTGGACAATGGAATCGGGAACGATGACTATAGATTTGACAAACGTCCCGCGGGGTGTATACTTCGTCCGGATTGTATCCGACAACAATATAACCGTTAGCAAGCTGATAGTGGAATAGAGCTGATGTATAGTTTGGCATCGAAGGAGACAGTATGGGAAATAATCCATACTGCCTCATTCGCATCCCGACACGGTTCGGCAAGCCGTATCACTGACAACCCATGACGAGGGCACAGCACAAACATTAAGCAATAATCACGCCCCGGCAGTAACGACGAGAAGGTCGGTCAGGTAGCGGCATGCAAGATCTTGCAGCTGACTGGGGGTCACGTTGGCGATAGCCTCCAACAGATTGGTGGCCTGCTGCTCGGTGACGTGGGTGGCGACCATCTGGCGGTAGCGTTCCGACACCTCGAACACGCCATCAATACTGCGGATAAAATCGCCCATCATATAGTTGCGCACGCGGTCCATTTCCTCGTCGGTAATAGGTTCGGCCTGCAGCCGTTCTATCTCGGCAAAAACCTCTTTCACCGCCGGGCGGGTAGCTTCGGAAGCCACATCGGCAGTAATATAGAATACAATGCTTCCTCGGAAAATCTGGGTAGTGCTGTAAATGCCATAGGTGTAGCCTTTGTCCTCACGGATATTGCTCATAAGCCTTGAGCCGAAATAGCCACCCAGAACAGTGTTGAGCAACATGAAACGGGCATAGTCGGGCGAGTCCCAGGACATGGGCAGCACGCGGCCAATGCGGATAGTGGACTGAACGGCATCGGGGAGAGAATAATGGGCCGGCTGGTAAGGGCCGTGGTGCTCAGGATTGGACAATACCACTGGAGCGTAGGTTTGAATGGGTACCAAAGGGGAAAGATAATCGTCGGCCAACCGGAGCAGCCCGTCATCCACCTGTCCGCTGAGCACGAGATGAGCGGTCGGGAGGATGAAACGCTCTTTGATGAACGACGAAACATCGTCGATGGTGAGCAAATCGAGGTCACTGGCTTTGGCATAAGTGCCCAACGGATGGTCGAATCCGTATAGGCACTCATAGAATAAGTTGCGTGCGGTGAAGTTGGTTTGCTGAAATCCCATCTCTATTTGCTGACGGCGGTGGCTTTTATAGGCCTCAAACATCTCCGGGGTGATGACAGGATTGTCGAACATCTCGCGAATGACGGGAAAGAGCTCGGCAGCATACTTGCGATGGAAATAAAACGAGATATTGGACACACATACATCCGACAAACGCTCTACCACAATGCCCCGGAAGTCGAGAAACTCGGCTATCTCGGAAGCCGTGTGCCAGGCCGTAGCTTCACCGAAGAGTTGATTGGCTGCATGGGCCAGACTTTTCTTCTGCTGGTATACACTGCCCGCTTCGAGAGTGATGTCAAGCTTGACCAACTCGATATTGGGGTTGACAAATGAATAGAGCGTATTGCCATTGGGCAACGGGTGACTTTCTGGCACAAGGTGTTGAAGAGACGGAGGTTGGAGCATAAGGTTGGATTATTGATTATGTATTATTACGGCCGATGGGTTAGAATGTGACGTTCAGCTTCAGGTTGACCTGGCGAGCCGTAAGATAGTTGGGAACAGCGTGGTAGTAGTTGGTGTAGTCGGCCACCCACAGGTAGGACACCACATTGCGATAGTTGAAGAGATTGAACACCTCGATACCCACAGAGATGTCGTCAAACAATTTGCCCCATCGTGAATTGCGGATACGCTCGAAACGGGTGAGTTGTACAGTGTTGCCCCAGTCCACACGGAAATAGGCAGGCAAACGGTGTTCGACTGAGCGGTCCCGCTGATAGGGGAAAGTAGTAGGCGTGGTGGTTCCATAAAACAGACTGAGGCTCATACGCCACCAAGGGATGGTAGGCATATAGTCCTGCAGGAAAATTTTGAAGCTGAAACGCTGGTCGGTAGGACGTGCAAGCCATCCCAGATTGTCGCCGATAATGTCCTCTTGTGTTTTGAGTAGCGAGATGCTGGCCCACGACTCCAAACCAGGCACAAAATCACCATTGATGCGCAGACTGGTACCCACCGCATAACCCACAGCCTCCTGGTCGGGGTTGTAGCGGACACGCATATTGTCGATGGTATAGGGCACCAAGTGGGTGATGTATTTGTAATAGACATCGGCAGTGAAGCGGAAAGGCATGTCCCATAGACGGAGATTCCAGTCCACTGACCCCGTAGCCTGATAGGAGCACTGGGCTGGCACGTTGGGCTGAAGAGCACCCGAATTAAGCCTTATCTCTCGATAGCGGTTGGGTTGTTGATATATGCCAGCCGTGAGGCGGTACTGGATATCTGTATTGCCATGAGGCTTGTAGTTCACCGAGAGCCTGGGAGAAAGCAAGAATTGTGCGGCAAGAAGCTGCGTGCCGGCAGTCATGGCATAGTATTGCCCTCTCAATCCGGCAATGAGTTTGACCATATCATCGTGTCGGGTAAAGAGGCTCACCTCCCGCTGGGCATAGGCAGTGCCGCGGAGTGTTTGCAACTGGTTGTTGGCGTTGCAATAAAGCTGTAGCACCGGGTTGTAGACAACAGTGTCGTCAACTCCTGGAATATGATGGTCGGTGGGGTAGCTGTAACCCGCGCTATCCACCCATTTCCACTCACGCATACGGTCTTTCACCTGGTCGAGCTGACCACCAATGCCGAAACGCCAGCAGCCCAGCAGGGCGTAGCGCACAGCCTTGACTTCGGTCGAGTAGGTGGTCATATCAAGATAGTTGCGGGCATGTTCCAGAAAGGTACCCACCCCACGGTCGAACTGGTTAGTGTCGCCTATATTCTCACCCATTCCAAGTTCATAAAGATGATACTGGCTTTGAATGTCGTACAGCTCCTGTTCGGTGTTGTGCTGCAGAGAGGTAATCCAATTGAGCTGCAAATCGTCGTCGGGGTGGTATGAAAGGTTGAGCGACCCCAGCAGTGTGCCGTAGCGGTCTTTCTCCATTCCGTCAAAATAGAGGTGAAGCATCAACGGCTCGTCGAATGTGCCGAAGGTAACCGTGCTGGAATAGGGTACAAATCCATACACATTGCGGGTCCACAATGTGAGCAGTGAAAGGTCCAGACTATCGTTGAAACGGTAACTGAACACGCCTTGCAAATCGGTATATGATGTGGTGTAATCGCCTTCGGTATTCAAACTCTGGAACAGATAGCGGTTGTTGTGATAGCGCAAACCCACACTATAAGTGAAACGGTTTCCCAAACGTCCCTGGGCCGATGCCGAACCTCCAAGAAACGACAGCGACAGCCTGTGGCGTCGCTCCACCGGACGGTTATAAATGATATCGAGAACCGACGACATGCGATCGCCATAAGTCACATCAAAGCCTCCAGGAGAGAAGAATATGTGGTCCACCATGTCGGGATTGATGATGCTGAGACCTTCCTGCTGTCCACTTCTAATAAGCTGTGGTCTGAATATCTCCACACCATTGATATAAACAAGATTCTCGTCGAACGACCCTCCCCGGACAGAGTATTGCGACGAAAGTTCATTATTCGAATTGACATCAGGCAATGTTTTGAGCAAAGCCTCTACCCCGTCGTTGGGACCGACCCTGTTTTCTATGCGCTGGATATTTATCTCGGTGAAGGTCGAGGACCGGATGCGGTCGTCAGTAATCGAGACAGTTTTCAGCTCGGTGGTGGAAGGAGCCAGCACCATATTGAGTTTGCGGTTCTCCCCTTCTTTCAACCAGATGCGAAACTCTTGCTGGACATATCCTGTGCAACTCACCCGCACGGTGACGCTATCCCGCTCCTTCACATCCAAACGGTAGTGCCCCTTACGGTCGGTACTCACCCCGTAGGGTATTGAAGAACTGACCACACCCACATTGGCAAACTCTATTGCCACCCCCTCACGGGATGTCACAACGCCCTCCAGTGTCCCCTGTGCACGAAGTGCCGGAAACCAAGATGCCACAAGCATCAGCAAGAATATAACAAATGTCCTGTTCATTAAAATAATGCGTAATAAACGTTGGTTTTGAAAAAAAATTGTATCTTTGCAAATTATTTATCACACCGCAGTGTAACAATATATCATGCGAAATAACTTATTCATCATGAAATACAAAATTATAGCATTCGCGCTTCTGATGATGGGCCTCGCCTGTCAGGCGCAGAACCAAATCGACAAAGAAGGCCGCCGTCAAGGTCACTGGGTGAAAACCGACAAACAGGGTACCACCATCTATGAAGGCACCTTTACTGACGGATTGGAAACCGGCACCTTCACTTATTATTATCCCGACGGCACCGTCCGCATCCGCAACGAGTACACCATCCCCGGCAAAGTGTGCAAACACGAGGTATATGACAACCGCGGCAACCTGCTGGCTCGTGGCAATTTCAATCAGAAAAACCGCGATGGTCGCTGGGAGTTCTTTGCCAAGAGCGGCAAACTACTTAAAATAACCACTTATAAGATGGGTGTCCGACACGGCATCCAGGTTTCTTTCACCTCCAACGGCGACACCGCCGAAGTAAGCAACTGGAGCGACAACCACCGTCACGGCCGCTGGTGGAAGCGTCTGGGAAAGAAAGGCTACATCACTGCCACCTATGTGCATGGCGGCATCGAAGGACGTCTGGTGGAATATAACGACGACCAACAGCTTGTTCGCGAAGGCCACTACACCAAAGGCGACCGCAACGGCCATTTCAAATACTACGAGAACGAGCAGCTCGTGGTGGACGAGACATGGCGCATGGGCGACCTCAAAGACCGCTTGGTCCGTCTCATGGTTCCCGAAGAGCGATTTGTATCTATCTACGACATCAACTATATGGCACCCCTCGGAAAGAAAAAAACAGTTGTCTACCTCTCCGACGGCACCAAGCTCATCGACCAGGAAGAGGCCGAACGCCTCTACAACCATGTGGGACAGGAACGTTTCTCGCTGGCCAATAAAGAAGCCCGCATCATGGTTGCAACAAAACTCATTGTCGGCACAACCTTCGACAACGAAGGCCGCGAAATCCTGCGTCTTGACCCCAGACCCGATTTCAACGTCTATCCCGACAAAGACTGCATGGGTCTGCTCCGCAGCCTGCGCCTCCAGCAACAAACACAGGAATCAGGTGGCGTGTTCGAATTTAAATAGAACATACATAAAAATAGCAGGACGCCTCACGGCGCCCTGCTTCCCATTAAACACTATTACAAAATCCTTTTTAGGTAAAAACAAAACCTAAGCATTCGAAACATAAGCCATGATTGAGCTTTTTCCCTCTCAAATGCGTTTGCAAAATTACACATTTTTTCTCGATTCTGGCAACCACATAACTGCCTTTAACCATATTTAACAACTATGAGACTCGCCACACATACCCTAGGTTGCAAACTTAATTTTGCTGAAACCAGCCATTTGCAAAAACAGTTTGAGGGAATAGGTTTTAACATAGTCGACTACCACCAAAAGGCCGATATTTACATAATAAATACGTGCACCGTAACATCTGTCGCCGAAAAAAAATGCCGCACCGCAATACGTCAAGCCATCTCCCAGAATCCCGATGCCATAATCGCCGTGATTGGCTGCTTTGCCCAAGTCAACGCCGCACAGATTGAGAAAATCCCCGGAGTTGACATTGTTCTTGGCAACGACCGCAAACACCTCCTTCTTGACATATTGATTGAACACGGTCTCCTCCCCACCCCCTCTTCGCCTCAAACTCCCAAACCGACATCCACGGGTCATCCCGTATGCGTCAACACCGACGAGCCCCAAAGCTTCCAGCTCAGTTGGTCGGGGGACGACCGCACCCGCACATTTTTCAAAATACAAGACGGCTGCGACTACTTCTGCAGCTACTGCGCAATCCCCTTTGCCCGTGGCAGAAGCCGCTCGGCCACTATCGACCAAACCGTTGCCGCCGCACGTGTCATTGCCCAATCCGGCACCAAAGAGGTGGTTCTCACCGGTGTCAACACAGGCACCTTTGGTCAACAACACGGGGAACAATTCGTCGACCTCCTGCGTCAGCTCGATAAAATAGAAAGCATTCTCCGCTTCCGCATTTCCAGCATCGAGCCCAACCTCATTACCGAAGAAGTAATCGACTTTGTCGCCGCCTCGCGCGCCTTCCTTCCCCATTTCCATATTCCCCTCCAAGCCGGTTCCGACAAAGTGCTGAAAATGATGCACCGCCGCTACGACACCCGCCTTTTTGCCAGCCGTGTCGAATACATCAAGAAAGTGATGCCCCATGCCTGCATCGCCGCCGATGTGATTACCGGTTTCAACGGCGAGGACGAACTGACTTTCCAACAAAGCAAAGCCTTTATCAACAGCCTCCCCATCTCCTACCTCCACGTCTTCCCCTATTCCGACCGGCCCAACACCGCCGCACTGCGCATGGACGAGAAAATCCCCGTCGAAGTCCGCAAAGCACGCAGTGCCGAACTCAACAACCTGTCGCACATCAAACGCCACCAGTTCATCGAGAGTCAGATGGGCCAAACTCGTTCCGTCCTCTGGGAACACACTCAACACCCCGCCGACAGCGGTTTCGACATGCAAGGATGGACCGACAACTACATCCGTCTCCACCGTCCCTACGACCCAGCCCTCTCCGGCTCCGTAACTCCCTATCTCATCAACAATTCAACAATTGTTGAAAATTTCGCTTGTGAAGATTAAAATATTCTTTGTATATTTGTTTTTTTTTAGTGAGTGGCTCACCCCATACATCACGTTGTAAATTAATTTATTATATCAACATATATATTCATCATCTTAAACAATTAATTCAATCATGAGCGGAATTTTTGGAGTAGTAAAAAGCACACCCTGTGCTTCCGACCTTTTTTATGGCACCGATTATCATTCTCATCTCGGAACCCGTCGGGCCGGTCTCAGCACCATCGACAACGGTGTGATTCATCTCAACATCCACAACATTGAGAACACCCAATTCAAAACCAAATTCGACTCCGACATCCACGAAATGCTGGGCAATCAAGGCATTGGCGTAATCAGCGACACCGACCCCCAGCCCATCGTGTGCAACTCTCACCTCGGACGTTTTGCAGTGTGCACCGTGTCCCGAATCAACAACATTCCAGAGTTGGAACAGATTTGTCTCTCCAAAAACCAGCAATTCACCGAACTCAGCATGGGCAAGACCAATCCCACCGAGCTTGTCGCCCTCCTCATAACCCAAGGCAACACCTTTGCCGACGGCATCCGCAATGTGTTTGAACACGTCCGCGGCAGCGTCTCCTTCCTTATCCTCACCGACAACGGCATCATTGCCGCCCGCGACTTCCTCGGCCGCACTCCCCTCGTTGTGGGCCGTCAGGGCAACGACTATGCCGTCGCCTCCGAAAGCAACAGCTATGTCAACCTCGGCTTCCAAACCGAATACTTCGTCAAACCCGGCGAAGCCGTGATGATCTCCTCCGACGGCATCAAGCAACTCATCGAGCCCAACAACAAAATGCAAATATGCTCCTTCCTCTGGATATACTATGGCTTCCCCGCTGTGGAATACGAAGACATCAACGCCGAGGAAGTACGCTACCGCCTTGGCGAGGCCATGGGACGCATCGACGATGTCGAAGCCGACTACGTCTCCGGCATCCCCGACTCTGGTGTCGGCATGGCTCTGGGCTACGCCTCCGGACGGGGCATCCCCTACAAACGCGGCATCCTGAAATACACCCCCACATGGTCCCGCAGCTTCATGCCTGTCAACCAGGCTTCCCGCAGCCTTGTGGCCAAAATGAAACTCATCCCCTCCCGCAAAATGCTCGAAGGCAAAAGCGTGGTATTCTGCGACGACAGCATCGTCCGCGGCACCCAACTCCGCGACCAAACAAAAATGCTCTATGCCAACGGTGTGAAACGCATCCATATCCGCATCAGCTGTCCCCCTCTCCTCTTCGGTTGCAACTACCTCAACTTCTCCACCTCCAAAAACGACCTCGAGCTCATCACACGCCGTGTCATCACCCAACTCGAAGGCGGCGAATTCCGCAATGTGGAAGCCTACATGGACGAATCCTCCAAGGAGTACGCCACTCTTGTGGAGACCATTCGCAAAACCATCGGTGTAGATACACTCAAGTTCAACAGTCTCGACACCGTATGCAAGGCTATCGGCCTGCCCAAATGCCAACTCTGCACCCACTGCTTCGACGGCAGCTCCTACGGCGAGTAAACCCCTTCCCTCACCCCTTGCAGCTATCATCCACTCTTCCGTAATTATCCAGAATCAACACATTCACAATAATACATCAAACAAAACACATTTCATCCACTGTCATGAACAAGACACACTTCTCTCTGCCCATCCTCATACTACTCTTTCTGTCCTGGTGCCATGCCTCATCAATGCTCCATGCCCAAGACAGAATACCCGTGTCGGTCAAAGACCTCGCACCCTCGTTCGGCATTCGTCCGCAATTCCTCGACGACACCATCCACATCGTCCGCTATCTCGACAGCCTCTCTGCCGACAACCACGCCATGACAGACTCCTGTGTCACTCTCAACGCCCGCCTTCTCGCCATGGCCAACGTCCTGCTCTACGACTACCGTCACTCCAACGACACCGTATGGATTGATGCCACCCACTACCTCGAAGACTACAACACCTATAGCCGCAATATCTCCGCAGCCTCCGACTTTGTGCTGAAACGCGCCCACAGCTATATCGAGAAAGACCACATCAAGCGCGAAGCCATCCAGATGTCCCTGCTCAACGTGCTCAAAGACTCCATCAACGAGTATCACCGCACCATCATCAACGCCTGCGACGGCATCGGCGTCTCAAGCAAAGACCGCAAGAAGGAACTCAAAGACATCTACTACTGCTACCTTGCCATCTACAACCGCTACGACTTCTCCATGAAACGTAACGACAGCATCTACATCGCCGAACTCCAGTCGTTCAAACAATTCCAGAACGACCTTATAAACGACCTCCTGGGCAGCAACAACTACACCGTCCGCATCAACAACTTCACCAACACCCTGCGCATTCGCTGCGGCCATACCCACACCGACATCCTCCGCTCATATCAGCGCACTTTCCAACAAACAGCCATCCCCGTCAACTTCTCCTCCATCAGCGAATACTACCGCTACATCAGCCAGCTCCAAAACATCATCAAAATTCAGGAGTCTTACCTCACCGTCGTCGACCTCCGCGAAACTATCACCGCCAGCAACAAGCGCATAACCAGCCTCTTCAACTCCGATTTCAAAGAAGCCTCACGCACCTATCAGGAAGTGGCCAACAACGTCAACACCGTGCCCGCTTTCAACAATCTCACCGATGCCAAACTCTTCATCAACGACCTCGAGGAGTTTATCAAAGTGCAGGACCGCTACGTCAGCGACTACAACCGCCTCTCTCGCATTAATGAGCAAAGCGACACCATCCTCAAACGCTGTCCCATGCGCTTTGCCGACATCGCCAAGGCCTACCGCATCATCTGCGACATCAACCCCATGACTCCCCGCTACCGTACCCTCTCCGAAGCCGACCGCTTCACCCTCGAGATGGACCGTTTCGAGGTTATCCAACGCCAATACGACTCCATCATCAACATGCGCAACTATATCGACCAGGCCAAAGACTCCATCACCAAAGGCTGGGTAACCCACATGACCGTTTACAACGGATTCCAGAACATCCGCAAAAACTACGTTCTCACCCCCTCATTCATCGATATCGCCGGCGGCTCTCAGTTCATCGACAACCTATCCAACTTCATTGCCATCCAGAACCAATGCCTCCACGGCATCCAACTCAACGACCAATACAAAAAACTCGACGAAACCCTCGTCCCGGCCATCCAGCCCTACCGCAACATGCGCAAAGCCTATTCCCGTCTCGAAAAATTCTACCTCACTATCAAGACTATCAACCACGTCTCCGATCTAAACATCTACTGCCAACAGTACGAGGCTTTCATCATTGTGCAGCAACACATGCTCGAAAAGAGCAAGGGCGACGATGCAGTCGCCACCGACAACAGTCTCAAAAACATAAAAGATATTGACAAAATAGAATTAATCTTAGGTTTATGAACATTGCAATCATCCTCTCAGGCTGCGGCAACCGCGACGGCAGCGAGCTTCAGGAAACCCTCTCGCTCATGCTGGCCATCGACCGCCGCAATTGGCACTATCAGTGCTTCTCTCCCGAAGGCGTCTTCGACGTGGTCGACCACTTCACCGGCAACGAGGACGGCTCCCAGCGTGATCTCTTCGCCGAATCCGCCCGCATAGCCCGCGGCAACATCAAACCCCTCTCCGAATACAACCCCGCCCAGTTCGACGCCCTGGCGCTGCCCGGCGGTATGGGTGCCGCCCGCAACCTCTCTACCTACGCTTTCGACATGTCGCGCATGGAGGTCCGTCCCGATGTCGAGAAAGCCATCCTCGACACTTACCACAGTTCCAAACCCATCATGGCCATGTGCATTGCACCCATGGTGCTGGCCAAGGTGCTGGGACCCTTTGGTGTCACTCTCACCCTCGGCGACACCAACACCGCTTCGCGCACAGCCGAACTCCTCGGTGCCAAAACTCAATGCTGCACCCCCACCCAGGTGTGCATCGACCGCACCCACCACGTGTATACCACCCCGGCCTACATGGTGGCCTCGCGCATCAGCGAAATTTTCTCCGGTGCCGAAAACATGGTTGCCGCCCTGGCCAACGACTATCAGGCCTAAAGCCTCCCGTTGTCCATCACGGCAATTCGTTCCCACCCATCTCCCACCCTTTACTATTCTGACTATTATACACCCACATACAAAAGAGCCGACAGACGCAATATCTGCCGGCTCTTTTTTTGTTATGGGTACGGCCCTCGGCCGCACCCCGCCACAGCTACCGTGCCGTGGTGCTCGACGAGCTGCCCGAAGTGGTGGGCGTGGAGCCAATATAATAGCCATGCCAACTGGTACCGCCACTAAAGGATGACGAAGTCCAATACTGATAGGTACCCGATGTGATGTCAGGACTGCAGAACACTATGGTGTTGCTGCCTCCCTGGCCGCCACCGCCGCCTCCCGGAGGAGGTTTGGCCCCCGGGTCAGTATAATTCTCTATAAATCCGTTGCCCGAAGGAGTGGTGTTCAGATACATCAGTACCACATCCCCCGACGCGTTCTTCACCGTCAGCCCGTTGGTACCCACGTTGTTAATCTGCAGGTATTTCTGGTATCCGTTCACATTCGGTGCATCCCAGGCACCCATGTTGCCGCCCTGGCAGATGATTGTGCCGCCGTCAATAAAGAAACGGCCACCGGCATCGGTTGCGGCATCCAGCCCCACCTCTCTACCTTTCACAATAATCAATCCTCCGTGTATATTGGTGTTGCCGTTGCAATCCACGGCATCGTTGCCGCGCGAATAGCACCACAGCTTGCCGCCGTTCACCTCCAAATAGTTGGCAGCATTCAGGGCATCGTCGTATGCGTTGGCCTCTATCACACCGCCATTCACAAACAGGCTGTCCTTGCTCTCTATGGCCTCCCCGTTGGGGTCACCGCTGGTTTGCGAGCAGTATGCACCCACATGGCCGCTGTTGAAATATAGGTTACCCTCTATCTTGATGCACTTGGGCAGGCCTTTGAAATAGTCATCCGTGCTCCCGCCCCATGGCCCATGGCCGCTACTCACGGGGTTGATAGGATTGCCCGATGTCTGGATGTAGACATATATCAATTCGTCGTCGGCCCCCACGGTGCCAACCACCATTTTGCCGTCGGCTTTAAACCCGCGTCCACCCAGTCCGCTGCTGCGGGCATCAATATGTCCGCCGTTCACTATTATGTTGCTGTCGGCGCTGACGCAGGTGCAGGCATATCCGTCCACAGCATTCACACCCGTGCCACCCACACAGGCACCGCTGCCCGCGGTGGTGAGCACCGTGCTGCCTCCGTTAAAAACGATGTTATAGTCGCTCGAAAGGCAACGGCCGCCGGCGTTGCTGGCCGGACAGGTCACATTCAGGCTGCCGCCGTTCACTATTATGTTGCCAACCGAACCGTCGTCTATGTCGCCGCTCTTGATGCCGGTGCAATACGAAAAGTCGTAGCCCGTTTCATAGTCGGCACTGGTATCAATCGCCACGCTTCCCGAAGCCGTCACGCTGACCGTGCCACCGTTCATCACAAAATCGTAGTCGCTCTTGATTCCCTTCTTGGTATCGGCTGTCACCGCAACCGAGACATTGCCGCCATTCACAATCACACCCCTCTTGCCCTGCAAGCCGTTGGCAAAATGCGAAGTAACAGCGATGCTGCCCGACCCCTGAAGGGTTAGGCTGCCCTTGCCATACACCACCGACTTGTCCACATTGCTGTCGCAGTCGGTAAAGCTGTTCGACGTGCCTGCCACCAAGTGTATCAAAGCATTCTGATTCTTGTCTATATTGATTGACGCTCCGCCCACCGTGGTGAGATTCACACCGTCCAGCCGCAACACCACAGGAGTGCTCAATTTGCTGAACAGCAAACTGCCGTCGGCGCAGGCTCCGCTCAGGTTATACACCACATTGTTCATTCCCGTGGCCTGCGACTTGACCGTAACATGTCCGCCGGCGGCCGTCACTTCAATGCTGTCCGAAGGATACGGATTGCGGATGCTCGCCGTGTTGCCGCTCCACACAATGCTAATCATCCCGGCAGTGTCCACACTCACCGAATCGGCCACAATGGTGGTATCCCCGTCGGCAACCATGGCAAACGTGATGCTGTCAATCTGGTTGGCCTGGCGGCTCCATGTGGCATCGCTGTAGTGCACGGTGACATAACCCAAATCGTCGGCCTTGATGCTGTCCAGTCCGCTGGCAGGTGTCTGGAACACCACATTGCCGGCAAAATAGGCACGCATCACACGTATCTCATCCTGCGCCGAAGCCACGCTTCCGGCCAAAACCATAAGGAGCACAAAGCCCATTCTCATCATGTTCTTCATAGTTGTGCCTCCTTGCTATTGTTTTACGATTTTAGCCACCCGGTTTCCGCAGCGTATCACATACAGTCCTTCGGAAAGATGGCTGATATCCACCTTGGTGCCGTCGCTCACGGTCTGCTCCATCAGCTTCACGCCGGCAGTGCTGTACAGCACCATCCGCTGTGGCTCCTGACCCACGCCGCTCACCACGAAGCTTTGGCTTGCCGGATTGGGCGCAATATCCATGGTCTCCTGCACCACCTCGTCGATGCCCAGCACCGTCCTGAATGTTATTACCTGAACACTCTCCAGCGGGTACTCATCGTTGCCCACCCACATAGTGTCATTGTTGAAATAAATACCGCTGTTCCCGCTCAGTGTATATGTCCGGTCGCCGTTCACGGTCACACTCACCTGTGCTTGCAACCCCGTGGCAACCAGTCCGAACACCATCAGCAGAAACAGCCTCTTGAACCTTACGTTCCGATTACTTTTTTCCATCTGGTATAAATATTAAATTAACAATTCTATATATTTGTATCGTTTCTCCCTCATTTCTTGCATCCCTATCGCAAAAAAAATCCATCCCCCTTCCTTCCCCCTCCACCTCCTCGCCACTACCAAATCATTTTTTCTCCACCCCAGAGGTTTAGAGAAGCTCAGTAAGGGGTGATTACAATGTTAATAAGTAACGAAGGTAAGATTGAAGTGCAGGCGAAAAGGAAAAACAATCATTGGTGTCCGAAAAAAGGAATCAAATCATTAGTAAGTAATATAATATCAATATTATATGTCATGTATTGATTTACGAAGGCTTGAGTGTGCCAATGGCACACAATCCTATTAACCCCTCACTAAACACCGTAGGTGTTCAGTGTTGGGAAATTATGCCCATCCTATGCGTGTCGAAGATACGCAACAATATAACCATCAACAAAGTAGCGTGCCTCCGGCACGCAGTATTAGGGTATCTGATCCCACCCCACACGGCACTTCGTTTCGTGTGGGGTTAATAAGATTACGTGCTTTCAGCACGTATATCGGACACTAAAAAAAACAATAAAACAAACCGGATTGCGTTATATAAGGAATGAAAATAAAACAAGTAAACAATAATTGAGAACCTTTATGCGAACGAAAAACGGAAGCCCTTGGATTTCAAAAATAATAGTCTGCTGCATTGCTGCTACAATGCTATTGTCCGTGGCGGGATGCAATAGTGAAAAAACCGAACAAAACCAACACCCGATGAACGAAGAATGCTTGATTTGCGGAGCACCGCTTGAGTATCTGGAACAGGACACCTTGATGGAGTGTGTATTGTGCCACAAACAGGAGGCAAGCAAAACGCGTTGCCGTAACGGCCACTATGTTTGCAACGAATGCCACATGGCTGGCATGGATTCTATTATAGCCTTGTGTATGGCCGAAACCTCCACCGACCCGATTGAAATATTGGAAAAAATGATGTCGCAGCCGTTCTGCCACATGCACGGACCGGAGCACCACGTGCTGGTGGGAGCCGCACTTCTTACGGCCTACAACAATGCTCTGCCCGACAGCAGCCATATAGAGCTGGGCGAGGCATTGACAGAGGTGATGAGCCGGGGCAAGAACGTGCCGGGGGGAGCCTGCGGATATATGGGGGCCTGCGGGGCGGCCATAAGCACAGGCATATTCATGTCGGTGGTTACAAAGAACACACCCCTCTCTACCGACTCATGGCGGCTGTGCAACCTCATGACCGCACGGGCACTTGAGCAGGTGGCACTGAACGGGGGACCCCGTTGCTGCAAAAGGGATTCTTACCTGTCTGTTCTCACCGCTGTCGACTTTGTGAAAGAGCATCTGGGAGTGGAGATGAAAAAAGCCAACGTGACGTGCAGCCGCAGCCAAATCAACAACCAGTGTATCGGCCGAAAATGCCCTTTCTCACCGGCCAAGTAGGCACAATTGATTGTATACTTCCCAGTTCAGGAAACACACCCTCCTTTATAATAAACCCAAACCGGTCATTAGGACGACTTTCCCTTTCGGCATCTTGGATACTTCGCAGTCTCGCTGTAGCCTTTATTCTCTTTCTGCGATGAAATGCCGGCCAAATATCAGCCAAAAATGTTAAAAATGTATCAATCGTTTGCATTTTTCGAAAAGATGTTTATATTTGCAATTCGAAAGAGTTTTGTTTAAAAATTTGTAATCGTTTGATATTTGTATAATTGAACCATTATTTATAGATATATAAGTATTGAAAGTTATGAAAAAAACGTTATTATTTCTTTTGGTTTGTGTGCTGTGCAATGCTCTGATGGGGCAAAGCAGATTGGTGATGAACCCCATGAATGGCTATGGTAATATGGTCAGATATGATTCTTTTTCTGGATTTCATATTTCATGTTCCCAGCCAGGAGGTAATGGAGATGTGCATTTTGCCTTGACGGACTTGAATATGCACATTGATGTCTTTGTTGCGTCGGGTCTGACGGTCAAGGATTTTGAAATAATAGACCGGTTGGTTTTCTTCTGTGGTGAAAAATTTGGTGGTGGTGCTGGATTTTTAGGCTGGTTTAATATAGACAGTCTGTTTTATTATGGAGGGAACGCACATGTGGATTTAACACTGTCGTCACTGGGTTTGATTTCGCTTGACAATATCGAGCTTTACCACGACCAAGGTGGGAGCATTCATGTGGCAGGCTACGGAAAGGAACCTAACCCGTATACGCCACCGGCTCCGGGGGTATCAGTGTGTCCAAATATATACCTTGCTTTTGAGGCAGTTGGTTCATTGACTGCGGGCATGCAATACAGGGTATTGGAATTAGACCGGAGTGGATGCTCTTCAGAGATTGTGGATATGACTGTAACAGATAATTATGTGGTATATCTTGAATGGAGCAGAAGTGACGAATGTTTTAATAATTATGGAATTGGAATAATGTTGCAGCCGTTTCCCAAATACAATATGTTTGCTTCAACACCTAACCCATATTTCTACTATGAGACAACAGATGACCATATAGGATATACTGTAACATCTTGGTTTGTGCTTCCATATCAAGCAGATCCTTACTCAGTACCTCCTCGAATAACTCACACTATAGAAAATGAAGTGGCTGTCTGCTCATACAGAAGAGATTTTGATTTTTCTACGTGGGGTAGCGATCCAAATTCTCTGTGTGGTGGAAACTTGGATTACGATATCACTCCTACATGTCTTGCTATCCGTACTTACGATCTATCGCCATTGCTAACCAACAATCCTGTGCCCATGACCAATGCTTCCATTGCTCCCATGACCCCGGGAGATGTAAAAAATATTGACGGTTTCAGGTATGATGAGCAGAATGCGCATTTTATTGTTCTGCACAGGCATATGAACTTGTCTGGTGTATATGAGCATGCTGTTACCACGATAGACTATTCTTCGGGTATACTCCCAGCATCGGTTTCCGCCTACTATCAGACGGCTTTTAATACCATTAACCAGTGGCTGCCTTGCAGCCTGTGTTTGACTACCCAGAACGAATACACTGTAGGTGGATATAACAATATGGGTTATAAAGAATACTTTTACTGGCACGATTTTATTGTTAGTCCAGCCACTGGCGCCTGCGACGCTCTGACAGTATATCCTATGAGCCCCATCCCTACAATGGTGGCTAAAGACGAAAACAATTATCATAGTCCCACATCGTGGACTCCATTGGTGTTTTCGGATATAACTAAGAAGGAAAGGAAGGATCCCTCCTGTATAATTATGTGTGAATAAAAAAGTAAGATATAGGTATAATAAAAAGTAAAGACATGAAAAAGATATTTGTTATTTGTTTGTTTCTTGTCACGGTGTGTGCAATGCAGGCACAGCGGCCTGTGGGAGACACCTTGACAATGCCGGAACAAGATTATTATAGCAGCAGTAGTTATCTTCAGGCTTGGCCTATAGGGGCAAGGGGGGAATGGCGGTCTTTTGTGTGCGATGCATGGCTTCGTTATGGAAATTTCGAGCGATATATGCGTAATTCGCATCTGCGCGACGGAAATTATATAGGCGGGATGCAAATGTTCACCGATCACCCCCTGAAGATAGTGGGCATAGCGGTGTGCGCCTATATGCAGCGTCCTATGGACACAGTGATTAGCTCTATGATGGGCTACTATACGCCTTATGACCATGAATTCCATCCTGAATATTTTTTCCTCAATACATGGGACACCACATTGAAAAACCGTGTGACTGATTCGGCCATTCTGTACAAGGTAACAGCATCCGGTCCCCAGAAGTTGGCGTCAGCTCCGTGGCGCATAGAACACCCCCACAGGTTTATACATCTGCCACCGATAGATACACTTTATCCGGCTCAAACATTCGGTTATGATCAACACACTAACCCTTTTATGCCTTGGACCTGGACCAGCAATTTGGACCAAGACCCGGTGCTGCCGCTGTATGAGGTGATGTTCGACAGCGCGGTGGTGGTGGAGGACTCGTTTGTTGTGGCGAGCACCGCCCTGAACAACGAGATGAGCGCGGGGGTGGTGAGTCCGCCCTGTTGCCCCAGTTTGACAGTAACAATGTGGCTGTGGGATCACAACCCCACGAGGTTTTACAATGTTGTTTCACCATTTTGGAGCGACACCATTCTCGACACGACATGTATTGCTTGGGTGAAATACCGTCAAATGAATTGGAAAAGAAAGTTAAGCCAATCCTCTTTTGGCCGTTTGTATGATCATGGGGGTGTATTAATTCGAGATACTGCTTATTACTACTCAGTTTCCTACCCACACTTCCCCATTATCGAGGTTGGGTTCGACACGGTGATGTGCCACGATGTGCGAAACCTGCGTGTGGCGATGCGGGGATACGGCCGAGCCACATTGACGTGGGACTCGGGTGACGGCGGTCCGTGGATAGTGGCACACGGCAAGATGCTGGACAGCTGGAACGACTACACCTTCGACACAGTCACGAGCCCCACGCTGACGCTGACGGGGCTTGAGGTG